>Ga0064013_1028_pt1 | contig 98219 bp, 75 predicted proteins | sample CrowatWCoCulture_FD_61583 | JGI IMG/M metagenome (GOLD analysis project Ga0064013, IMG submission 61583) | Marine cyanobacteria communities from the University of California, Santa Cruz, USA, analyzing cyanobacterial DNA methylation -... | ecosystem: Host-associated > Microbial > Bacteria >...
AGCATTTCCTCTGGTTTCCTCATTATTAAAATCTCCATGAATCCCACTTAAAGTAAAATTAGCTGAACTGACAATAATAAATTTTTTGTCAATAACAATAAATTTATGGTGCATCAAACCTGTTCCTTTTGAACCATCTTCTGTATCATCAATAAGAGAAATATTGTCTTTATTTAAAATAGTTAAAATATCTCTTTCTTCAAGTTCTTTCTTACTCAATATCTGGTCATTATTGAGATCAATAAAATTAATATACTGCTCATATCTCTGTCTTTCTCTGGGTTCTATATTACTAATTATTTGGGAAGAAACATTAGTAAGAGTACGGTTATAAGTATTTTCTAAAATAATTCTAACTTCAATGCCTTTTTCTGCTTGTTTAACCAAAGCTTTAGCAATATTAGGAAGGCGAAACTCTTGCACAGCAATATCAATAGTTGATTGAGCAGAATTTATGCTATTAATAATAATATTTTCTAAATTGTCTCCAGGACGATCAATATTACGATAAGGATCACTATAATCAGCACCTTTAGCTTGATTTAGGTTAAAATATACTTTAATTAAAGGATCTTGAGGAAGAGGGGGCGAGCGCTGGATTTCGGGACTATGATCACAAGCCACTAATCCCCAAAATATCCATAACAATAAGCCAACAAATTGCCAACCCTTCTGATAAAATTTTTCCATAAGAGACAATTTTCCTTACTAGGTTTAAAACCAAAACTGTTAAACTAATTATATGAATAAAGAAGTTGTCTGTCTCTTATGGGATAATAAAATTAACACTAACTGAAAAACTGAGAACTCAAGCCAAAACTGAATTAATTATCAACTATGGATTTATTGCGATCGCTACCCATCGGACTCTATTTAGAAAACCCCTTTACTTGGTTACACAGACTCGATCCCAGAGTTAAATTAGCCTGGTTATTATCCTTTCTATTAGCCCCGATTTTATCCACCCCAGAATGGCGATTAGTTTTGGTAGGATTATTAATGATTCTCACCTTAATTTCCCAAATTCCTTTAAGGGTTTGGAAACAACAAACGGGTTGGTTATTAATTCTCACCCTCTTGATACTTATTATTACTACCTTATCCCCTGATGGGTTAGCGGTTTCTTCTCAACCGAGACTACCTGAAAGTGATTTATCCTTGCCTCAGCCTGGGGATTATAGCTATGTTTTAGTAGATAAGGGTAGATTATTTATTACCCGTCGTTCTCTCGAATTGGGTATAAGGATTAGTACGTTAATTTTTATTTTAATTTATAGCATTAATTTATATTTATTAACCACTGCACCGGAAGAAATTACAGCAGGTTTAGATGAGTTATTCTCTCCTTTACGTCGCTTCAAAATCCCTATCACAGAAATTTTATTAACCTTAACCTTATCTTTGCGCTTTATTGCATTAGTGCTAGAAGAAATCCAAAATTTAATGAGATCCATTCGGACTCGGGCAATTAATTGGAAAAAATTAGGCATAAAAAAAAGCTTACAAGTTTGGTTAGTGGTGGTAGAAAAACTATTTGAAAATCTACTAATGAGGGCCGAAGAAATTGCGATCGCTATGGAAGTTAGGGGCTTTATTAGTCCTAACAAACACCAAGTAGAATGGCATCAATTACGTTTAATAAGAGGAGATTGGTTAGCATTAGGACTATTGATAGTTTTTTGGTATGGACGATTAATGTGGGGAAATAGTTGACAATCCGTCCGCATCCATTACATTATGAATTCTAAGAAGTGGTCAGAAAATCGGCTTAATAATCGCTTAATAATCAAAAGAACAATCATTTTCATTATATAATGATGATTATTATTTTTACGAACCAGTTCTGCACTACAGGTTATGAGTTCTACTACTGAATATCTCTCCTTACTCCATCGCCCTCGTCGCCTCCGTCGTACCCCATCCTTACGATCTTTAGTGCGAGAAACCCAATTAACGGTTAACGATCTGATCTATCCCGTGTTTGTCATGGAAGGAGAAAACCAACAAGAAGAAATCCCTTCCATGCCGGGAATTTATCGCTACACCCTCGATTTACTGCTCAAAGAAATAGCCGATGCTGCTAACTTAGGAATCAAGGCGATCGCACTTTTTCCCCTCATTGCTACGGACAAGAAAGATAACGCCGGAACAGAAAGTTATAACCCTGATGGTTTAGTACAGCGTACTATAAAAGCCATTAAACAAGAAATTCCTGAAGTTATTGTCATTACTGATGTAGCACTTGATCCTTTTTCTAGCTATGGTCATGATGGCATAGTTAAAGACGGCGAAATTCTCAACGACGAAACAGTAGAAGTATTAGTCAAACAAGCAGTCTCCCAAGCAGAAGCAGGAGCAGACATGGTAGCCCCTTCTGATATGATGGATGGTAGAATAGGGGCAATTCGTCAAGGTTTAGATGCTGCTGGTTATTTTGATGTAGGAATCCTCGCTTATTCAGCAAAATATGCCTCAGCGTATTATGGACCTTTCCGCGATGCTTTAGAATCTGCCCCTCAATTTGGTGATAAACAAACCTATCAAATGAACCCTGCTAATAGTCGAGAAGCCATCAAAGAAGTAGCTTTGGATATTGCTGAAGGTGCAGATATCGTTATGGTTAAACCAGCTTTAGCTTATCTCGATATTATTTGTCGCATCAAAGAATATACCAACTTACCTGTTGCTGCTTATAACGTCAGTGGTGAATATGCAATGGTTAAAGCTGCTGCACAAAAAGGTTGGATTGATGAAAAGAAAGTCATTTTGGAAACCCTTACCAGTATGAAACGGGCAGGGGCAGACTTAATTTTGACTTATTTTGCTAAACAAGTCGCTTTGATGTTGCAGTAGTTAAATTGAATCAATCAAAGGTGATTAGATGAGATTTTTATTATACTTTATAGAACAGAGTAACTATCAAAAATTTTATCAATGTCTACTTTGATTGAAAGTTTACTTCACCAGAATGAAGGCACTGCACTTGATTTCAAAAAGGAGCAATATCCTTTTCAAAGAGCAACAGATGAACAAAAATCCGAACTTCTCAAAGATATTCTAGCTTTTGCTAATTCATGGCGACAAGATGACGCTTATATTGTTATAGGTGTAGAAGAAGTTGTCGGGGGTCGACATATTCCTGTAGGTACAGAAGATCATTTGACTGATTCTCGACTTCAACAATTTATAAATGGCAAAACTAATCGTGAGGTAAAATTAGCTTATGAAGTTCATACTTTTGAAGATAAGAAAATTGGCGTAATTCGCATTCCCAAACAAGAACGTCCTATTTACGCTACTAGAGACTATGGTAAAGTCAGAAAAAGGGCTGTCTACTATCGTCTAGAAAGTTCTACAAAAATTGCCAATCCTGATGATATTGCACGCATGGGTAGAGATTTTATACAAAACACTGTGACTCCCGTAATTGATTTACAGTTTGCCGATCTACAAAATCGTCAGCATTTGGGAAATTGTATTGAAATATCGTCTATTTATTATGATAAGCCACAATTTTCTCTTGAAGATTACACACAGAAAGAAATAGTTAATATTGGTGGTCACTCTATCAAAAAATCAACAACACAACCAGTTAATTATCGTTATTGGCGAGAGAAGGAAGAATATATTAGACTAACCAATTTATTCAAACCAGTAGCATTTGTTGTTCATAACCAAAGTAATATTCTTGCAGAAAATGTAAGAATTGAGTTAATTAATAATTTTGCTGATACCATTAGTATTTTAGATGTATTACCATCAAAACCATCAACTTCTTGGATTGAGAACCTTGTGGATTCTGAACTTATTGATCTTAAATTTATTAGGCAACAAAAATCACCTATAGATATTACATATCATGGTAACGATTGGACACTAAATGTGAACTTTGGCAATATACAACCAAAATCATGTGTCTGGTTAAGTGAACATTTTTTCTTGGGTTCGATGGAACTAGAAAAGTTTGAAACCGAAATTTACATATACGCAGATAATCTTTCCGAACCACAGAAAGTAAATATGAGTATCGATTTTACTGTAGAGAATAGACCTACTCTTACTATTGACGATTTAGATAATATGCCACCATTTGATGATTAATGTAATATGAAAATAAATAATAGAGGGAGGTTTTTACTCAAAGAATTATCAATTTATGTTTGGTCTAAATTTTTAATAGTGATAAAAACTGGCTTACTTAACTTGATGTTCAGAACGAAGTTCCTCGATCGCATCATTTAACCTGTCTGCATTATTTTTACTAGATAATAGATGGAAAGTTGCTTCGTAAGCTTTAAAATCATCTAAGCTCATTACTACTACCGAGGGTGCATTTTGCCTAGTAACGATTAACGGAGCGCGATCTACTTCAATTTTGTCGAGATATCCAGCCAGCTTTTGCCTAAATTCTGTATAAGTAACAGTATCCATAGTTGAGTAGTTGCTGTGTGTACATATCATTGTAGATATAGTGAACTGGATTTAGCAATAGAAGGTAATGGACGATCGCTTTAGTTTAAATTCTCCAACAATACTCTTCTGATTTTTAGATATAATGATAATCGTTATCAAAAATTCTCGTTATGATTATTGCTGTTGCTAGTCCCCCAGGTGCGGGCAAAACTCACTGGATTCATCAACAAATAGCCCAAAAAAATGAACCTGTAGGCTATTTCAGCCCCCAAACCGATTCTATACCTATTGATGCAATTTATCTCCAAAGTGAATACCCTCAATTGAAGCTTTATCAGACAGGAGAAGAAGCAGCATCAACTGATACTATCACTTATATTGAAATTCCCTGGTATTTGGATTTAGCAGGAATTGAACCTTTACTACAAACTGTTAATTCTCATCGAGTGGCTATCATTCCAGATGATACAGACAGTACAGAATTAAAGAGTTGGGCAGATGAAATTATTCCCACAACTAACATCACTAACCCAACCACAGCTTTACAGATTCATCGGGGGGTTTTGACAGGAGAAATCTTAGATTTTGATAGTTTAGCTACTTTTTGGCTGGAACTTACCCAAGGTGCTTATGGTGAGGTAGTTCGGGCCAAGGGAATTTTTGATTTAGCAGACGGACAAAGTTATTATGGTGACTTTACATCGGGGAAACCGGAAATAGAATTGAAACCCTTAAATTTACCCCGTTGGTTAGATGGTAGGCCAGATCGTTTTAGTGGTTTTGAAATAGTGGGTAGTAATTTAGATAAAGCTGAAATTGTTCAGACTGTGCGAGATTGCTGCATTCCCGAAGACGCTATTAATTATTATCAACAACAAGTAAAAGAATCTTTAGCAAGTCAATTAGAGGCAGTATGAAAATAGCAGTAATATCCGATATTCATGGTAACTATGAAGCTTTAGATGCAGTGTTACTAGATATTGACCAACAAAAAGCGGAAAAGATTTATTGTCTTGGGGATTTAGTGGGTTATGGTCCTTTTCCCAATGCTGTTACCGCACAAATTCGTTCGTTAGATATTCCCACTGTACAGGGTTGTTGGGATGAAGATATTGTCGAAGGACTCACCTCCTGTGAATGTAGTTATCCTTCTCTGTTAGCAGAAAAAAGAGGTGTCATCGCCCACGAATGGACAAATAAGCACGTCCATCCAGAAGTTCTGGAATATTTAGCCCAACTCCCCCATACTTATAAGGAAGGTAATCTCTGTTTCGCACATGGTAGTCCTCATAGCAACCACGAATATTTGTTACCGGAAATGGACGCTTTTACTGCTTTAGAAAGAGTCCTTGCTAGTGATGCAGAGATATTATTTTGCGGACATACCCATGTTCCCTATGTTCGCACCCTAGATGCTGGACAATTACAGGTAAGCGTTCATCAACCTAATAAAAAGGAACAACCTACTGTTAGTTTTAATACTCCCCTGAAACGTATTATCAATGTTGGTTCGGTTGGGGAACCCCGTCATGGCCGTCCTAATGCTACCTATGTTATCTATGATACGGAGACACAAGGGGTAGACTTACGAGAAGTGGAGTATGATTATCAAATAACCTGCAAAGCTATTTTAGATGCTGGTTTGCCCCCGATTTTTGCTTGGCGTTTGGCTAGAGGTTTAGAATTTGCCGAAAAAGCTGACGATCCAACTCATGTTTGTGAACGTTAATAATTGGACTTTGGATAAAAAACAATTGTTAGCGTAATTTTTACGCTAAACATATCTCCAGAGCTAAAATAGAGAATTAAGGTGATTTTAAAAACTCTCTTTCCATCTTTTTAGGGGATTTTAAATATTAAATAGCTTCATTCAGTTTCGGTTCCAATATAGATATCTAAGTAGGGTTTGCTGAATAAAAGCAAAACCCTATTCTTTAAAAGGTTACACCCATATTCGCGATCGCAAAAAAGATCAGCTTTGTCGGCTACAAACCGCTATAATTGGTAGAAACACCTCCCAGTTGTTGGTCAAGAACAAATGTATCGAAAAGAGGAGCAACCTTTACCGCCCCCAGAAAAATTTGAATTACCTTTCGAGGGCAAATTGTCCCCCAATAATCGTTGGGTAATCATGGCAGAGTTGATACCTTGGGATGATTTTGAGGAAGAATATGCTAAACTTTTTTCAGCAGAAAAAGGTGCGCCAGCCAAACTATTTAGAATGGCATTAGGGACATTAATTATTAAGGAAAAATTAGGAACAAGTGATAGAGAAACTATAGAACAGATTAGAGAAAATCCCTATTTACAATACTTTATAGGTTTAAATTGTTATCAACAAGAGCCACCACTGGAATCTTCAATGCTAGTTCATTTTAGGAAAAGAATTGATGGAGAATTGATAAACAAAATCAATAAAAAAATAGTAAAAAGAGAAATAGACAAGAGTGATAAAGAAGTAAAAAAAAAGGATTGTCTCCAAGAAAAAGGAGAAAAAATAAAAAATAAAGGTAAACTAATTTTAGATGCGACTTGTGCGCCAGCAGACATCAAATACCCAACGGATTTAGGCATATTAAATCAAGCCAGAATTGAGACAGAAAGAATAATAGATAATCTTTATAAACCATTAAGAGTAAAATTGGGAAAAAAGCCGAGAACTTCTAGGAAAATTGCTAGAAAGGAATACTTAAAAGTAGCTAAAAAACGAAAATTATCTTATCAAGAAAGAAGAAAAGCTATCGGGAAACAGTTAAAATACCTTAAGAAAAATTTAGGAAATATAGAAGACTTAATTCAAGCTGGGGCTTCCCTGGAAAATCTGAGTAAAAGACAGAAAAATTGTCTAGAGACTATCAAAAAAGTTTATGAACAACAACAGTCAATGTGGGAGAATAAGACCCAGAGTGTTCCTCAAAGAATTGTAAGTTTAACTCAACCGCGTATTCGTCCAATAGTGAGGAGAAAAGCAGGAAAACCAATAGAGTTTGGAGCTAAACTCTCAGTAAGCTGTGTAGATAACTATGTGTTTCTAGACAAAATAAGTTGGGAAAACTTCAATGAATCTTGTCATTTAAAAGAACAAGTAGAAAAGTATAAAGAAACGTTTGGCTATTATCCCGAATCCGTCCATGTAGATAAAATTTATCGAACTAGGGAAAACAGAAATTGGTGTAAGGAAAGAGGGATAAGAATCAGTGGTCCGAAGTTAGGAAGACCTCCAAAAAATGTCAGTGAAGAAGAAAAGAAACAAGCCCACTCCGATGAATGCTTCCGTAATGCTATTGAGGGAAAGTTGGGACAAGCTAAACGAAGATTTAGCCTAAATCTCGTGATGACAAAACTCCCTGAAACCTCCATTACATCTATTGCTATTACATTTTTAGTTGTCAATCTTTCTAAACTTCTGAGGCAGTTTTTGTCGCTTTTTTTGTCCTTATTTACTAATGATAGAACAGGGGAACTCATCAAGCCGCCTTTCATTAATTTTGATTATACTTTAAACAATTTTTATGTACTAAAACTTATTGATTTGTCAGAAAATTCTTGGTCAAAAGTGGCATAAATTTTGGAGAAACTTTTTCAGCAAACCCTAAGTAGCTTTCAGTTAGAGATTGAATGACTCGTTCTAATTCATCAATGAGATTTCTTCTAGTGAGTTTTTCTACAGCATCAATATGAGCAGAACTTCCGGCTCGTCCTAAATATTTATATTTGGTTTTTTTCTCATTATTAGTGGCCATAGGAAAAATTGATTCAGCAGCCTGTAGTTTATAATACCAGTAGATTGTTCCCTTTCCATTAACCTGATAACGAATAATATGACAATTAGCTGGTGCTACTTCCCCTTCCCGTTCAATTTTCTTTATTTTCTGTTTAAGAGAGCGAATTAGACTCTTAATTTGTTTGGCTCTCAGGTGGACATCTTGACTGGTCTTAAGTTCGGAATGTGATGACATTAGCCTTAACTGTAACAAACAACCTCTTTTGATGTTAGCGTATATATTCCGCTAATTTATAAGGTAATAAATTTTAAAAATGACCAAAAATGAAACGGCTACGTCTGTCGAGGAATTCCTGGTGTGGAGGTCTAACCTCTTCCAAGGACTAAAAGCTAGAAAAGAAACTATTATAGAATTACTCGATGCCCTCTCCAGTAACCAACAAGCTCACTCAGTCGTTGAATTGTCTCTCAATCCTTTATTTAGAAGAGATTATAACAGTTTATATAGAGGAATTCAATAGTTTTTACCCACTCAAACTGACCCTAATTATGAACAGAGAATTGAGACTTTATTTTCAGCGGTATCGAGAACAATTCCTCCCACTTCAAAACATTATAACTTATTTGGTATTGACACAACTCCCTGTCCACGACCGTTTGCCGAAACGTTAGCGGATAAAACCTTTATTCATTACCCCAATCCAATTAAGGGAAATAAACCCATTAATATTGGACATTGTTATTCCGTTGTCTGCGCTTTACCTGACCAAATAGACACAGAAAAAGTCCCTTGGGCTGTCCCCTTATCAGGAGAGCTAGTCCCCTCTAAACATAAAGGAGTAAATCAAGGCAATCAACAACTAAAAAAAATCTGGCAAAGTTCTTTATTTTCTGATAAATTATCTGTCTTAGTGGCTGATAGTGACTACAGCCAAAAGGATTTTATTGGGGAACAAGTTAAGCATAAAGACGTAGTTACTATTACAAGAGTTAGAAGTGACCGAGTTTTTTATCGTCAATTTATTCGGGACCCAAATCAAGCCAAGACTTCGGGACATCCCCGTTGGTATGGGGATAAATTTGACCTTAAAGATGACCAAACTTGGACTGAACCTGATGAAGTTCATCATGTTCCCTTTACAACGAAAAAAGGTCGTCAATTAACAGTGACTATTTAGGGATGGAAACAGATGTTAATGAGAGGAACTAAAAACTATAAAATGAACAATCACCCCTTTACTTTATCGTTACTAGCTGAGAAACCTCAACATGGATATCAATTAATAAAAGAAATAGAAAATCGTTGGGGAGGATTTTATCGTCCGAGTCCTGGGTCAGTTTATCCTACCCTTCAACAACTCGAAGAGAGAAACTATCTAACCAGTCAAGAGGTTGAAGGGAAAAAAGTTTATAGCATTACAGATAGTGGAGAACAGCTACTGGCTCAACAGCCCTCATCTGCTGAGACCCTAAACAAATCGGAAGAACAACCAAAATTAATAGAGCTAAAAATGACCTTGAGAGACTTACAAGAAGTTATCATGCAAGTAACGCGAAGTGATAAAAGCAAGAATATTGATAAAGTGTTATCAAGTCTAAAAAAGCTAAAAAAAGAAATTTATTTAATGTTAGCAAATGAAGAAGACTAAATAATGCGATCGCTTGATTTTCGGGACTCCTACTGTAGCGCAACATTTAGAAAAGCGATCATTCTATTTTTGGGGGTGTTACTAAAGCGCAATAGTAAAAAAGACGATCGCTGAGGAGTGATCCTCTTTTCATGAACAATGATCGCAATATTCTTCTAATATCATGGCAAAAACATTATCTAATTCTGCTCGTGCTGCTTCTGAAGTTTCACCCCAAGCGTGACAGCCTTTAATAGCAGGAACATAAGCAACAAATGTATTATTGTCATCGGGACGAATAACAATTGTGTAATCTTGCAGGGACTTCATTGGTTAGTTAATTTTTTCAAAATAGCATACTTAATAAATGTTGCTACATTTGTTAAGTAATATTCACGGGCAATAAATTCCCCGTGTTGCGCTACATCTCCCACTTAAAAGATGGGAGCTTTGCGCTGTCCGTCTTTTTCTGTAAAGAAGCGATCGCATTCATCAATCCTCTAAACCATTCATTCGATTTCATACATACTTTTGATTTACCAATGGCAATCTACATATACTAATTTTATCACTTTGTTCTGGTGTAAGTATTTGATATAATAATTATCATTATCAAAAATAAGCAGATCCATGTGGGCAATTTTAAGCGGAATTGAAGGAAATATCGCAGCTTACGAGGCAGTATTAGCAGATATCAAACGCCAACGCATCCCCGTAGAAGGATTGTATATTTTAGGGGATAGTGCGATTCGTTGAGCTAGAAAGCTGACATCCAAGTATATTACAAGGATACAGCGTGTAGCTCGTTCAAGAGCCTTTTAAAAGGTAATCCAAAGGTTAAATGACCAATCACCCTCCGAAGAATCACCCTCCGAAGAGAAAACAAAGCCTAGAGCGCATTCTTTAAAAGGGGTAAATACGAAGGTCGAATGGGTAAAACAACACCCAACAAAGCAATAACTAATAAAGTTTACATAACTTAATTAGTTATTACCGAACTAGCTAAGTAGGGATAACCGAACAGCCAATGAACCTGGAAACTTGAATAACTGTTGGTTTGTTGGCAGAAAGGAGCCACACTCGGAATCAAGGGATAACTCATCCCAAGAGTGACGACGTAACCCTCCGTTTTGGAATTAGTAAACCCAGGATGGAAGCAGGGTTAAAAGGAGAACCCGTCATGAAACAGCATTTCGGAGTCGTTCTTTAAGTCAATCGGTCATGGTTAAACATTACGTTGAATCATCGTCCTGAACCCTCATGAATACTATAAGTAGCCAAATCTGTTTGATAGGCTGCGTTCAAAAGAACAAGGTGAAAAGTGGAGAGTTTGTCCCCTCATCCACACAGATTCCTAAAAATAACCTGGGGGAGAGATGAAACCTAAAACCGATATACCCAAATCAACGGAACGAATTAAGTCCATGATTTCTCTTACCATCAGGTCGATGATGTAAGTAGTGACAAACTTAAGCGCAAGGGTCATGGATGTGAGAAGCAATAAGAAGCAAATGCCTACTTGTAATGAGTACGGATAAGCTGACGTATTGCTGGTTAATTAGAAGAAATAGTCTCTATTAGAGGTAGTTAAATGTCGAATGCGAGTATAACCAAGACTACGCCAGAATGGAACACAATCAACTGGGCAAAAGTCCAGAGGAAAGTGTTTAAGCTTCAAAAAAGAATATTTCAAGCTGTTAAATCAGGTAATAAAGTTAAAGCTAAAAAGCTTCAGAAGTTACTGTTAAAGTCACACTACGCAAAGCTCCTAGCCATACGCAAAGTGACCCAAGACAACCAAGGCAAGAAAACTGCTGGAGTTGATGGGATAAAGGCATTACGCCCCAACCAAAGACTAAAGCTAATTAAAGAACTTACCTTAAAAGGTTACAAAGCAAAGGCACTTCGACGGGTTTGGATTCCTAAGCCTGGAAGAGAAGAAAAACGTGGACTGGGAATACCAACCATGAAAGACAGAGCGATGCAAGCCTTGGTTAAATCAGCCTTAGAACCATATTGGGAAGCCCAATTCGAGGGAACATCTTATGGTTTCCGTCCAGGCAGAAGCGCACATGACGCTATCGGTAGAATATACTCTGGAATCAATCAATGTTCCGGTGGTAAATATGTCTTAGATGCCGATATAGCAAAATGCTTCGATAAGATTAACCATGAGTACCTACTGTCCAAAGTAGATTGTCCATATCTCATCAAAAGAATCATTAAACAATGGTTACAAAGCGGGGTAATGGACAATGGTGTATTTGAGGAAACCGATTCAGGAACACCTCAAGGTGGTGTAATAAGTCCCTTGTTGGCTAACATTGCACTACATGGAATGATAAATGACACAATGAACAAGTTTCCCAAATCCTTTTACAGAAATGGGAAACAAGTGAGGGATAATCAACCCAAAATCATCCGATACGCAGATGACTTCGTAATTATACATAACGAATACGAAGTCATCCTACAATGTAAAGAAATAATTGCACAATGGTTAAAAAAGGCTGGACTGGAACTAAAACCAGAAAAGACCTCCATCAGACATACCTTAAAAAGTATTGAACACGATGGACAAACCGTTGACCCTGGTTTCGATTTTCTTGGATTCAACATCAGGTCATATTCAAAGGGAAAGCACCGTTCAGGTAAAACCCCACGTGGCAAGATAATAGGAAGCAAGACACTAATCAAACCAAGCAAGAAAAAAATACTAGCTCACCACGAGGCTTTAAAAGAGGTCATTAAAGACAATAAAAAAGCCCCACAAGCAGCATTAATCGCAAGATTAAATCCCATAATACTAGGATGGTGTAACTACTATCGAACGGTCGCAAGTAAGGAAACATTTGCATCCGAAAACAACGTACTATGGAATATGCTAAGAGCTTGGACAGTTAACAGGAAAAAGAAAAAAACACCATTGTATGAAGCCCTTAGAAAATATTTCTCATACGGAAAGTACGGAAAATGGACGTTTCAAACAGAAGAAGCAGTCCTCTACTATCACGCCGAAACGGAAATAAAGAGACATCAATTGGTTAAACCTGACGCATCACCTTATGACGGAAACTGGACTTACTGGAGTAAAAGACGGGGAACATATACCGGGACACCAGCTAGAGTATCAAGACTCTTAAAGAAACAAAAAGGTATATGCCCTCAATGTAAGCAACACTTCACACCTGAAGACTTGATAGAAGTTGACCACATTATCCCTAAATCGAAAGGTGGTTTGGATACATACAACAATCTTCAAGCTCTACATCGTCACTGTCATGAGGCCAAAAGCAAAAATGACTACCTCTATGATTGGCACTTATAATGGCTATGAATGGAAAGACGATGTATTAACAGTACCCTAGACAAGGGACTAATTGCCGAGAGCCGTGTGAGGTGAAAGTCTCACGCACGGTTCGGACTGGGAGTCGTGGTAGGTGACTACCACTTCGACCCCTAATTCATCGCAGCAAACCCCAATAGCGAAAAGGTAATTAAACGAATTCAAAACCCTTTACCTGGAGAATTACAACCCCAAGTATGTGTAGGTTGGTGGGAAGAACAATGCTTTGCTTTACACGCTGTGGGTTCAACAACAGAACCCACAGAATTAATCGATCGCTTTGGGATGGAAACCGTAAAACTTCTTTGGGATTCTGTATCCCGTGAAACGGTACAATGGTTACGCAACCGTCATTTTGGCTTCCTTCAATTAGATTGTTTGTTAATTCACGGCAGCAGTGTTGGTGTTAGCGATGAGTTAACCCCTGAAACCCCACCCTGGCAAATGCTCGACCGTTTACAAAGAGTAGAGGCCAATTCTCTTTTTTGTGGTCGTTCCGGCCAAGTATTTGAATATGTACTACAAGGCGGTTCGGTAAATAGTTCGGTGATGACTTTAGATAGTCAGCAACCCATGCAAACTATGACTGCACCCAAAAGAAGGGTTGTAGGGGTAGGAAATGTGGGCAGAGAACCCGGAAAGGCTACTTATACCCTTTATAGTCCCAATAGCGGTCTCGCCGAAGGCGAGGCACTGCGTGACCGCTTGGAGTTCAAAACTGTTTACTATGGCGAGAAAAAGGGTTTTGCCAATTAAATCTTAGAAAAACCCTCAATTTAATCGAATTAGGCTTGACAGTTGCATCCATCATGGGAGCAACCTGGACAATTCGGCTGTCCATTCGCACAAGCATCACAGCAGTAATATTGTCCATTGTTTGCCACAGCATCACTGATATTCACAATACACAGGCAAGAAGGGCAAGCGCACTTCATTTGAGTCATGGTAGCTGTACTCATGGTTTACCTTCCTTCATTCATTTATTCAAACCAATATTAGAATGTTATCACAAATGATCACAACATTCAAGTGAACGTTAGAATGTTTGTCAAAAAGAAAATCGGCGAGTCACCGATCTGAGAGGGAATAGTACGCTAGTTTGCCTTCCCATCTTGTATTGGAGAATTTTAAGGTTGTACGGACAAACAATGCTCGATCTGTTGATATAGTGTATCCTCATCCAAATTTTGTCCAATGAAAACCAATTGATTTTTGGGAGTCCCTTTCCATTGATCCTCTTCTAAACTAAACCGCTTACCACTGAGATGAAAAATGTGGCGATTGTCAGTGTCATCGAACCACAAAATACCTTTAGCTCGAAAAACATTTTTTGGGAGTTGTTTATCTAGAAAATATTGAAATTTTCGGATAGAAAAAGGTTTATCGCTTTCAAAAGAAATAGAGGTGAAACCATCATTTTCTAAATGATGGGAATGGTGATCATGGTGATGATCGTGGTCATGATCATGATGATCGTGGTCGTGATCATGGTGATTTTCAACTTCTTGATGCTCAAAATATTTATCAGATTCAAATAATCCCACACTCAGAATTAAAGGCAAGGAAACTTGAGATTTCTTAGTCCGCAAAATTCTAGCAGACTCTCTAATATCTCTAATTCTCTTTTCTAAAGAATCAACCTCACCTTCATCTACTAAATCAGTCTTATTTAAAACAATAATATCTCCATAAGTAATCTGGCTCAATGCTGCTTCAGAGTTGAATAAATCAAGGCTAAAATTAGCACAATCTACCATAGAAACGATAGAATCTAGACGAGTCATCTCCCTTAATTCTGTTCCCAAAAACGTTAAAGCAACTGGGAGCGGATCTGCTAAACCTGTGGTTTCAACAATCAGATAATCTACCTTCTCAGGACGATCTAAAATTTTGTGAACCGCTTCGACTAAATCTTCATTAATTGTGCAACAGACGCAGCCATTGTTGAGTTCCACTATATTATCTTCAGTGCCAATAATTAACTCATTATCAATGCCAATTTCTCCAAACTCATTCACTAAAACTGCTGTTTTTATTCCTTCTTGATTGGTTAGAATATGGTTAAGAAGTGTTGTTTTTCCACTTCCCAGAAACCCGGTAATAACTGTTACAGGTAAGCCCTGTTTGGTTGCATTCATTGTGTCATTATTTCCTGACTTTTTGTCCACTATTTGCATAATTGTTCCTGTAGTCAACTTATGGATTAAGAAAGCAATCAACAGGTAGATTCATTCTATCGGTTGATATACATTCTGTTTGTATATTAACTCATTAAAGGCTAAAATGATAATGGTTATCATTCTTTGAAAAAAGTATCTCGAGGTTGTCTGCTGATGAATACCAAGAATCCCCAATTTGATGTGATCATTGTCGGCGCTGGGGCTGCTGGAATCGGTTGTGGGGTAGTCTTAAAAGATTTAGGAATTGAAAACTTTGCTATTTTAGAACGGCATGAAGTGGGAGCTTCTTTTAGTCGTTGGCCAGAAGAAATGCGATTCATAACGCCATCGTTTCCCAGTCATGGTTTTGGACTCCTTGATCTCAATTCAGTAGTTTTAAACACTTCTCCCGCCCTCACGTTTAGAAAGGAACATCTTTCGGGGAAAGATTATGCCTTATATTTGGAGACTGTCGTCGAGTATTTTCAACTTCCCATAAAAACCGAGACGAATGTAGAAAAAATTGAAGCTTTACCTCAATGTAAGGGGTTTGTTATTCAAACCAATAGAGGTGAGTTTCGATCGCAGTTTCTAATTTGGGCAGCAGGAGAATTCCAATATCCTCATTTAAACCCCTTTCCAGGTGCAGATTTATGTATTCATAATTCTCAAGTACGTTCTTGGTCCGATCTTGATGGAGATGAATTTGTGGTTATCGGGGGCTATGAAAGCGGTGTAGATGCAGCCTCAAACCTAGCAGCATTAGGGAAAAAAGTCAAGTTATTAGACCGCAACAGTAGCTGGTCAAACTTAGATCCAGACCCCAGTATTTCCTTGTCTCCCTATAGCTTAATGCGTCTAGAAATAGCTTATTCTATGGGTCGAGTGGAACTAATTGGCGACAAGCAGATCGAAGAAGTTAAGGCTGTGAAAAATGGATATGTGGTAGAGAGTGAGTATGAAAAGTGGTTTACTTCTACAGCACCGATTCTCTGTACAGGTTTTGATACCAGTTTAAAACAGATTGCTCCTATGTTTGATTGGTCAAACGGCTATGCCTCATTGACTCAAGAAGATGAGTCTACCGTAACTCCAGGATTATTTGTCGTAGGGCCTTCGGTACGTCACGGGGAGTTGATTTTTTGCTTTATTTACAAATTTCGGCAACGATTTGCTGTGGTAGTTAATGCGATCGCCCAACGTCTGGACATCGACACTACTCCCTTGGAAGTTTATCGTAAAGAAGGTTTGTTTTTAGATGACCTTTCTTGCTGCGATAACGATTGTGTTTGTTGAACAAAATCGTTATCGCAGTCCCAATCTATAATAATGGGTTCAAGTAACTCCAAATAGGTGATCTGCTAGCCAGGCACTAAAAGTTAGAATCTCATGAAAAAATGCTGGTTCTTTCTGGCTTTCAAGGATTGTACCCAGCAGATACAGTATTGCCAGGACGAACAATGTTCCCAAGAAGATTGGATTGACAAGTCGGTTGCGGCCAGCGTGCCAGGAAACCAGTAAAACTGATGGGATATTAAGTATTGCACAGGAAAGAAAGGCCGGTGCATAGCCTTCAAAGGTGAATTGCCAATATACGTGCTGCAAAGAGTTTGAAAAGGGAATCATCACGGAAAAGGGAATCATCACGAAAAAGGGGAAAACCATGAGTCCAGTTGCACGAACAGTAGGCAGAAGACAGGCAATTCCAGTCCACAGGAATCCGATCAAAGTTATAAACACCAACCAAGTGCGCAATGCTAAATCTGAAATCACAGTCGCATTCGAGAAATGATCCAACCGCCAGGGCATTATGTTCCACTCTTCCATCTCGTGGAAAGTAAATGCCACAGGCACAATCCAAATAATTTTACGAAAGGGGAGTGAGGCGAATTGACCAACAAGTGTGTGATAAATTTTCTGTGTCATAACTCCTTATATCAAGAATAGTAAAAATCATTATTACCCAAGTATTGATTGTAAGGATTTTTTCCATCTAATCACCATGATATAGTGTTTACATTGAAGAATGAATATTTTTACGCCATCAAAAATAGAGCAGGATTGTGTTGTTGTCATTGGCAAAGAAAATACAGGCAAGTCCCAACTAATTGCCTCTCTAACGGGCAAATCTGCATATAGTGACAATTTTCGTGGCTCTACAATAGCTTGCGAAACTTATCAATCTGAAGCCTATACTTTTATTGATACCCCTGGAATTCTTTATCGTTCCGACACCGTAACAACTAGGCAAGCTTTGAGACAGTTGCAAGAAAATGACACCGTGTTATTAGTAGTCAAGGCAACTGACGTAGATCAAGATTTAGCAGACTTATTACCCTTGGTAGCAGATAAACGGGGTATTGTGGTGATTACTTTTTGGGATAAGCTATTCTCGACTACCCACAATCAAAAAGTGGTCCGTGAGTGGAGCAAAACCTCTAACCTTAGCATTTTAACTGTAGATGCTCGCTACCTGACAGCACAACAGCAAAACTTTATTGTAGAGGCTCTACGACAATCTCATACTTTTCCCATAGAATGGATTCCTCAAAGGGCCGGTTGGCACATTCAACCCCAACCGACGCTGCTAGAACATCGGAACCTGGGCTGGTTAGTAGCGATCGCCTTATTACTCATTCCTGCCATAATTGCTGTTTGGGGGGCTAACTCCTTTGCAACTATAGTAGACCCGGTAATGCAAGGGGTGATCGCTTCAATTATTGAACCTTTATCACAACTCCCGATCTGGTTAAGAGAAATATTGATAGGGCAGTATGGACTGGTAACTATGGGGCCGTTACTGTTTATTTGGGCAATGCCAACAGTAGTTCTTTATGCTTTATTTTTGGGTGCATATAAAGCTAGTGGTTTGGTCGAACGGATTACGATTACTCTTGATCCTTTACTGCGTAAGTTCGGGTTATCGGGAAGAGATTTAGTAAGGGTAATTATGGGGTTTGGCTGTAATGTTCCTGCGGTAATTAACACTCGTAGCTGTTCTAGTTGTTCTAGAGGAACTTGTATTTCAGCGATCGCTTTTGGTTCGGCTTGTTCCTATCAGTTTGGTGCAACTTTAGGGGTGTTTAGTGCTGCTAATTTAACTTATTTAGTAGTTCCTTACTTACTTTACCTAACGGCAACTACTTTAATATATACTCGCATCATTTCTTCTTCCACAGCAAAGTCGACTCAAAATGCCCTGGTAATTGAAGGAAGAGCATTTTTAGAATTTCCCCGTTGGTCGGTTATTTGGCGCGAAGCTAAGTCAACTATTCAGCAATTTTTGTTCAATGCGATTCCCATTTTTGTAATTATTACGATTATTGCTTCTCTATTGAATTGGTTGGGAGTGATTGCAACTTTAGCTAATATTATCAATCCTTTAATGGGATGGTTTAATCTACCTCCTGAAGCTTCATTGCCTATTGTTTTAGCTTCCATTCGTAAAGACGGATTATTGCTGTTTGCGGAACCAGAAACCTTGGCTATGTTGACCCCATTACAAGTTTTGACTGGGGTTTATTTAGCAGGAGTGTTGTTGCCTTGTTTAGTTACTCTGTTAACCATTATGCAGGAAAAATCTTCTCGATTTGCCTTATTATTGTTAGGTAAACAGGCGATCGCAGCGATTATTTTCTCTTTATTTCTTGCTTGGGGTGGATTATTAATTAGTTAAAGATGTTTATCTTGTAGGGGTGAACGGCCGTTCACCCCTACGGATATATAGCAGTCAGTAATGATTCATGATCTCCTAAAGATCCCCCCTTTAGTTTACGTAGTCAGTCAATAGGTTCAGATGACAACTTACCCAGTAGAAAACGTAAATAACTTTAAAGTCTAATTATAATCACCCAACTTTAGGAAATAGAAAAGAAGTTTATATTTAGGATTATTATTGACTCAAAAAGAGAAAAAATGGCTAGTTTCAGAAATCAATAATATTTTAGACTAAAGGGAATTGTTTTTACTATGATAATGATTATCAAAATTGAAAAATTGAGTCAATAGGAATCCCCTATTTAGTGACAGAAATTCAGTATAACAAGTAGAACAAGGTTTATTCCTTGCTCTCAAATTCTTGGACTTTGGACAAAAAAAGTTTGTCAGCGTATATTTTACGCTAAACTAAAATCCCAAAATATCGGCTCTGTATCAGTCAATAAAACTGGCTGACAAATAGGGCTAATCTATAGATTCTGAGGAAAACTAAGGAGCTTTTAAGTTTTCAGTTGATTTTTTGCTCCCTTTCTTGATAACATCATGACGAGTTCGTGGGGCTTTTTTGTAACCTTTAATACGTCCGGAAGAAAAACCTCGACGTTTGGGAAATTTGGCGAAAGTCCCCAAGGTCGTAATTATTCTTGAAAAGTCTCTTTGAACTAGACTAGGGGTGATTTTGATGGATTTATTAGTCTTCAAATACTGTTCCCAATCACGGGGTAAAACCACAGCTAATTTTCTGGCAGCCCACAAATTTACATAAGAAAGAAGTGTTAGTTTAAACCAATTTTCTTCATGATGTACATCGGGAGTTAAATAAGATGTCATCAATAATCTTTGTTTACCAAATCGAAAAAGATGTTCCATGTCATAACGTTGTCGATAACACTGATAACAATCAACTAAACTTAACTCATCGCGCCGAGAACCAATAACAATAAGCCACATAGGTTTCCAAATACTATTTCTTTCTTGAGCTCTGACAACAATCTGGAGTAAAGTAAAGGGGTGATTGTTCATTTTATAGTTTTTAGTTCCTCTCATTAACATCTGTTTTCATCCCGAAATATTCACTGTTAATTGAGGACCTTTTTTCGTTGTAAAGGGAACATGATGAACTTCATCAGGTTCAGTCCAAGTTTGGTCATCTTTAAGGTCAAATTTATCCCCATACCAACGGGGATGTCCCGAAGTCTTGGCTTGATTTGGGTCCCGAATAAATTGACGATAAAAAACTCGGTCACTTCTAACTCTTGTAATAGTAACTACGTCTTCATGCTTAACTTGTTCCCCAATAAAATCCTTTTGGCTGTAGTCACTATCAGCCACTAAGACAGATAATTTATCAGAAAATAAAGAACTTTGCCAGATTTTTTTTAGTTGTTGATTGCCTTGATTTACTCCTTTATGTTTAGAGGGGACTCGCTCTCCTGATAAGGGGACAGCCCAAGGGACTTTTTCTGTGTCTATTTGGTCAGGTAAAGCGCAGACAACGGAATAACAATGTCCAATATTAATGGGTTTATTTCCCTTAATTGGATTGGGGTAATGAATAAAGGTTTTATCCGCTAACGTTTCGGCAAACGGTCGTGGACAGGGAGTTGTGTCAATACCAAATAAGTTATAATGTTTTGAAGTGGGAGGAATTGTTCTCGATACCGCTGAAAATAAAGTCTCAATTCTCTGTTCATAATTAGGGTCAGTTTGAGTGGGTAAAAACTATTGAATTCCTCTATATAAACTGTTATAATCTCTTCTAAATAAAGGATTGAGAGACAATTCAACGACTGAGTGAGCTTGTTGGTTACTGGAGAGGGCATCGAGTAATTCTATAATAGTTTCTTTTCTAGCTTTTAGTCCTTGGAAGAGGTTAGACCTCCACACCAGGAATTCCTCGACAGACGTAGCCGTTTCATTTTTGGTCATTTTTAAAATTTATTACCTTATAAATTAGCGGAATATACACGCTAACATCAAAAGAGGTTGTTTGTTATAGTTAAGGCTAATGTCATCACATTCCGAACTTAAGACCAGTCAAGATGTCCACCTGAGAGCCAAACAAATTAAGAGTCTAATTCGCTCTCTTAAACAGAAAATAAAGAAAATTGAACGGGAAGGGGAAGTAGCACCAGCTAATTGTCATATTATTCGTTATCAGGTTAATCGAAAGGGAACAATCTACTGGTATTATAAACTACAGGCTGCTGAATCAATTTTTCCTATGGCCACTAATAATGAGAAAAAAACCAAATATAAATATTTAGGACGAGCCGGAAGTTCTGCTCATATTGATGCTGTAGAAAAACTCACTAGAAGAAATCTCATTGATGAATTAGAACGAGTCATTCAATCTCTAACGGAAAGCTACTTAGATATCTATATTGGAACCGAAACTGAATGAAGCTATTTAATATTTAAAATCCCCTAAAAAGATGGAAAGAGAGTTTTTAAAATCACCTTAATTCTCTATTTTAGCTTTGGAGATATGTTTAGCGTAAAAATTACGCTAACAATTGTTTTTATCCAAAGTCCAAAAATTCGACTGCAATGGTTTAATTACAGTCGTTACCACCCATGTCAACACGGGTGAAGTGCTGATGAACGCTTATATAAACGAAATTATAAATAAATACCAAGCATTGTTGTGTTATATTAACCTTGAGAATGATAATCATTATCAAGGTTATCCTCCTCAGCCTTCCAAACAAACCTGCTTTGGAGTTAAAAATAACAAGGTTGCAGGAAAAGTCCGAGACAAACTATAACAATTACTTCTTTTTATGCTAAGTATTGAAAATCCCAAACCTCAGTTAAAGACTTCATTTCTCGAACGGCTCCAGAGTCCAGAGCGTCCAGTGATAATCTTTGATGGCGCAATGGGAACCAACATCCAATCCCAAAACTTGACCGCCGAGGACTTTGGTGGACCCGAATACGAAGGTTGTAATGAATATTTAGTAATCACCAAGCCAGAAGCAGTGGCCAGGGTCCATCGTAATTTTCTCAAAGCGGGGGCCGATGTTGTCGAAACCGATAGCTTTGGCTCTAGTCCCTTAGTTCTAGCAGAGTACGATCTAGCCGATCGCGCCTACGAGCTAAGTAGAAAGTCCGCAGAGTTGGCTCGCCGTTGTGCCGATGAGTTTACCACTCCCGAAAAACCAAGATTTGTCGCAGGTTCCATCGGTCCAGGAACCAAACTACCCACCCTCGGCCATATCACCTATGATGAATTGCGATCGAGCTTCATGGTGCAAGCAGAAGGACTCTTTGACGGGGGAGCCGACCTCTTCATCGTGGAAACCTGTCAAGACGTTCTGCAAATTAAAGCCGCATTGAGTGCCTTTGAAGCCGTATTTGCCAAAAAAGGTTCACGACTCCCCTTAATGGTTTCCGTGACTATGGAAATCCAAGGAACCATGTTGGTAGGCACAGATATCTCTGGGGTACTGGCAATTCTCGAACCCTTCCCCATCGATATTTTGGGTCTAAATTGTGCCACCGGTCCCAATTTGATGACCTCTCATATTCAATATCTATCAGAAAATTCCCCCTTCCCCATTTCCTGTATTCCCAATGCCGGACTACCAGAAAATGTTGGGGGTCAGGCGGTTTATAAAATGACCCCCGAAGAATATACAACTGCCATGACAGGGTTCATTGCCGAACATGGAGTTCAGATTGTCGGTGGTTGCTGCGGTACCCGGCCAGCACATATTAAAGCTTTAGCCGAGGCTGTAGAACACACCCAAATAAAAGAGCGATCGGTGCGAAAAAATGCCGTGGGTGAGCTTCGAGAACCCATCTCTTATACCCCAGCAGCAGCCTCCATTTATTCCGCCCAAACCTATGAGCAGGATAATTCCTTTTTAATCGTTGGCGAGCGATTAAATGCCAGTGGTTCCAAAAAAGTCCGCACCCTGTTGAATGAAGATGATTGGGATGGCTTATTGGCGATCGCTAAATCCCAGGTCAAAGAAGGCGCGCATATGCTGGACGTAAACGTAGATTACGTCGGGCGTGATGGGGAACGGGATATGCGAGAACTGGTATCGCGACTGGTGACTAATACCACCCTGCCACTGATGCTGGACTCCACCGAATGGACCAAAATGGAAGCCGGCCTCAAAGTTGCAGGGGGCAAATGTTTGCTCAATTCCACCAACTATGAAGATGGAGAAGAGCGATTTTTTAAAGTGCTGGAATTGGCAAAAGAATATGGCGCAGGGGTTGTCATCGGCTGTATCGATGAAGAGGGAATGGCTAGAACCGCCCAGAAAAAATTCGAGATCGCTAAACGAGCTTATGAAGACGCGCTCAAGTTTGGCATTCCACCCCATGAAATTTTCTATGACACCTTAGCCCTACCCATTTCAACTGGTATTGAGGAGGATAGGGAAAATGCCAAAGCAACCATCGAATCAATTAAAATGATTCGGGAACATCTGCCCGGTGTTCATTTTATGCTCGGGGTCTCTAACATTTCTTTTGGCTTGAGTCCAGCAACTCGTATCACCTTAAATTCGGTCTTCCTCAATGAAGCGATGAAAGCTGGTATGGATGGGTCCATTGTCTCCGCAGCCAAGATTTTGCCCTTATCGAAGATTGAGGAAGAACATCAACAGGTATGTCGCGATTTGATTTATGACAATCGCCAATTTGAAGGAGATATATGCACTTATGATCCCTTGACCAAGCTGACAGAAATTTTTGCAGGGGTGAGTGCCAAGGATGCTAGATCCGGTCCTTCCTTAGCAGATTTGCCCATAGACCAACGCTTGAAACAACACATTATTGACGGCGAGCGCATTGGATTGGATGATGCGTTAAAGATCGGTTTAGATGCCGGTTATAAAGCACTCGATATTGTCAACACTTTCTTGTTGGATGGCATGAAGGTTGTGGGGGAACTGTTTGGCTCTGGTCAAATGCAATTGCCTTTCGTCTTGCAGTCAGCCGAAACCATGAAATCTGCCGTTGCTTTCCTCGAACCCTACATGGAAAAAATCGAAGGAGAAGACGAAGATCGCGGTAAAGGGAAATTCCTGATTGCTACGGTTAAAGGGGATGTCCATGATATCGGGAAGAATCTGGTGGATATCATCTTGACCAATAATGGTTACAAGGTGGTCAATCTGGGTATTAAACAAGCCATTGAGGCCATCGTCGAAGCCTATGAGCAGCATCAGCCTGATTGTATTGCCATGAGTGGTTTGTTGGTGAAATCTACAGCATTTATGAAAGATAATCTCTCCGCATTTAATGCTAAAGGGATTACAGTCCCAGTGATTTTAGGCGGTGCAGCACTCACCCCAAAATTTGTCTATGGAGATTGTCAAGAGACTTATAACGGGCAGGTAATTTACGGTAAAGATGCTTTTGCCGATTTGACCTTTATGGACCGGTTGATGCCAGCTAAAGAGCAGGAATCCTGGGTGGATACGGAAGGCTTTACAGGGGAATTTGCTCAGTTTAATCAAAAGGGACGCAAGGCCATTGAAGATTCAGAGCGAGAAGCCAATGGTGATGCTTCCAAATCCGATGGAGAAGTCAATGGTAATGGGAAGAAATCCGATGAACCCATTGTTATTGATACCAAACGCTCGGAAGATGTGGCGATTGATATTGAACGTCCTACCCCGCCTTTCTGGGGGACGAAAATTCTTCAGAGTGGCGATCTAGATTTAGAAGAACTGTTCTGGTACATGGATTTGCAAGCACTGTTCGCAGGCCAATGGCAATTCCGTAAACCGAAAGGGCAATCTCGCGAGGAATATGATTGGTTCCTAGCATCAAAGGTTAATCCGATCTTAGAAGAATGGAAAGAAAAAATTCGCACAGAACGATGGTTAGAGCCTACTCTAGTTTATGGCTATTTTCCCTGTGCCGCGATCGACAATTCCGTTCATGTTTACGAGCCTAGTGTTATTGAGCAGGGTTTAACACCCAAAACAGCAACCCCGTTTGTCACTTGGACATTCCCCCGTCAGAAATCCGGGCGTAGGCTGTGCATTTCTGATTTCATCCTCCCCCTGGAATACAATGAATTTGATGTCTTTCCTATGCAGGCAGTGACTATGGGAGAAATTTCCACCGAGAAAGCACAGGAACTCTATAAAGACAACAAATATACCGATTATCTCTATTTCCACGGGATGGCGGTGCAGTTGGCCGAAGGTTTAGCAGAATGGAGTCATGCTAGGATTCGTCGGGAATTAGGTTATGGGGATTTAGAACCAGATAACATTCGCGATATATTAGCCCAGAGGTATCAGGGTTCTCGGTATAGTTTTGGCTATCCAGCTTGTCCGACGGTGATGGATCAAGTGCCACAGTTACAATTATTGGGCTGCGATCGCATTGGGTTATCCATCGATGAGAGCGAACAGCTTTATCCCGAGCAATCCACCACTGCTTTTGTAAGCTATCATCCTGTAGCTAGATATTTTAGTGCGTAAGAGCGATTAAAAATGGGGTCGCCTTGAAATCCAGCCGACCCCTAATTTTTCTTGATAATTGCGCTTGCATCGGCATAGCTGCTTTAGCCTAAATTCAAAATAGAGATTTCTAATGAGTCAAACAAACGATATATCGAATTGGCATCAAGATTTTATTGCCAGTAATTTACTGGTCATTGGGTATAATGCTTGGGCAGGTCATCTCAGGCAAAAACGTGGTGCGATCGTCTGTAGCCTGAATTCTGCGATGGTGGGTGTTACTGGAGAATCATTCAAAACCCATTTTGTCGGACGTTCTCGCCTTGCGCCGTTCCTGAATACCTGGTTAGCGGCTCCTGACACTGCAATTTTGCCCCATAACTTTATTTGCCCACATTTTGGAAGTTGTCGATAATTATGATCCAACAACAGAGGTTGTATTGTTGCTGGAGTCTTTTGATCAAGCAACGTTCTTTTACTTGAAAAACCTACCTATTACACCCCCTCAATGCTACGATCAAGTCCGTAAGACTTGGGATGAATTCCAGCCAGGGGTTAGTGCTGGGCAAGATCAACATCAACATATCTGCCGCTCGACCGACGCTTGAAGCAAAATATTATTGATGGCGATCGCCTACTCCAAATGACTTATAGGCCCAAGGTTCATCTCCCTATTATCTTGAAATGAATCCTGCAAATTGAGCATGTCTTCGCAGGGTAATCTTAACTTGCTCCTTGATTGAAGATGGCATGGTATTTTGAGATGAGAATACCTTTAGCTCTAAAATCTGCTTCTTTGGATTTCTATCACTTGATTCGATAAAAACGTCTGCTCTAACTTTAGAGTACTTTGATTTTATGTCTTCTTCATAGGTGGCATTCTCGCCTAATTCCTTTAAAATCAAAGATAGTCTTCTACCAATCTTTGTCGGTTGATTAGTAACTGACGCATACCATGTTTTGGCAGCTTCGGATCGTTGTGACTCTCGCTCTTTCACGGGACTGTAATCGTAGTTATCCCAATTTCCAGAGAGTATTTGATAAAGGTGTGTGTTCTGAAACCATTGCATATAAGTCTTTGAAAACGTTTCTGGATCATCATCCAGATTTTGACAAAGTTTATGAATATCTGCAACTCTAAGTGGAACGATTCTCACATCGAAGTATAACCTTGTTCGATTATATTCTTGGAGAGGCAATGTATCACGATCTTGGGCATTTAATTCACGTTGCCAAGCGTCCCAGTTTAACAGATATCCCTCTCTTGGTCTGGAGAATTGAAGAACTCTTTGCATCCTTGTACCATCAGCCACTGGCCATACTAGAATTACTTGATATTCTGAAAGATCCTGTAGGGAAGGAATTCTTTCACTGAGCAATACTCCTACTGACTCAAGAGCTTCACCAACTGTTAATGCATCCTGGCAAATATCATACAGATCTTTTTCCACTACGTTATAGTCAGCAAGTGGTTTTTCGCTGTTATGGAATGTAAATGTCTCTTTAATTATTGAAGGCCAGCTTTCTCTCGAAGGTCCTGACACCTCGAAATCGCTCTCTAATAGAAGCCTTCTATTTCTTGAAGTACTATTTTCAAGCTCCTTTTGGAAGTCTCGATTAGTTGTCAACCAAATAAATAAAGTTGGAATATCTTTAAGATGACTTCTATCATAAATACTAAGTTTTTCAATAAATTGCGATGGTATATTTTCCTTGCCACTAACCTGTTCTTCAAATTGATCAATTACGCCAATAAGACAGACATTATCATTTCTTTTCTCTCTATGAATTCTTTCTAAAAGCTTGTCCCCATCTTCAATCTCGTCGCGATCAAGTAGAAAAACATGAGTCTCCGGAAGATGCCTATCAATTTCCCGTGAAGCACAGCTTTTACCAGACCCGCTTTTACCATATATCGGGAGGAAACGAATTCCTCCCGATATAGACATAGACTTTACTGCTTTTTGGATTAGTTGATTTAGAGGATTGTTTGGTTTGAGTCGACCTCGATAAGCCTCTTCAAGATCTTCATATCGGGATGGTAAAGATATATTCATAGAGAAAAATAATAGAGTTTTATGCCGAGCATAGTTAGTTTAGCTCTCTAATTTGGCATACTACAAAGAGTCATATCTTGATAGTGTCCCAAATTAGGATTTTATCACTATTTTTTTCTTCATATTAGCCTTGTTCAGCAGATGTTGTTCGGCTTTCTTAATACAATCTTCAACAGTCCTTCAAATTTGCCCTGGGGTTGATGGTGCCGCAGGCGATCGCTGAGTTTCTCTGCTAACCAAGAATCAAACAAAGCGTTAGCGATTCTCGTTCGAGCGATGGAGTTCTAGTGCTATTATTAAGAGTGATTATCATTCTCATTTTTATGATTGTAGTGTCCTCCTCAGCCTTCCGAATTTACTTGCCTTAAAGTTAAAAAGGTTGCAGGAGAACTCCGAGACCAACTATAACCATTGCGCTTCATGCAATAATAGGCTGAAAGCTGTCTAAATCAATGAGGTAAACGTCAATGCCTTCCGTCCAGCACTATGCAACTAATTATCTGGAAAACGTCAAGGTAATACTGATTTCTCCAAGTCAAACTCTGGAGTCATCTGCTGTGGAATATTGCATCTCTAGTGGATATGTCAAAATCATGCCCTCTGATGGCCGCACCTTGATTACCCACATCAGCAACGTCGTGATTGAGGTGGAGTCGTAGCGTACTTGGTTCAAGACTGCTTCAGTCTGTACGTAGACCCATCACAGTTCCTATCCATAATTAGTTGTCACTGAGATATTTTATGAGATTAAATGACTGTCACAATTTTCAGGATTTCCGAACATTAGCGAAACGCCGACTACCAGGGCCAATTTTTAATTACATCGATGGAGCGGCCGATGATGAACAGACATATCGGCGTAACACTGAAGCCTATGGAGACTGTGATCTTATTCCCAACGTGCTTGTTGGTGTGGAAAATGTGGATATGTCAGTTGAGGTGATGGGGCAAAAACTAGATATGCCTATCTACTGCGCCCCCACAGCATTGCAACGCCTTTTTCATCACGAAGGAGAGCGCGCAGTTGCGAGGGCTGCGGCCGAATATGGCACGATGTTTGGGGTGTCTTCACTGGCCACAGTAACCGTTGAAGAAATCGCCAAGATCACAAACACGCCGAAGATGTTTCAGTTCTACTTCCATAAAGACCGGGGCTTGAATGATGCCTTGCTTGAACGCGCACGGGCAGCTAACTTTAATGTCTTGGCATTAACCGTCGATACCATTACTGGTGGTAATCGCGAACGGGATTTGCGTACCGGATTTACTTCCCCACCAAAATTAACCCTTGACTCTTTAATGAGTTTTGCGACGCACCCAACATGGGCTTGGAACTTTTTGACAAAAGAAAAGTTCGATATGCCCCATTTGTCTGGCTATGTCTCCCAGGGAACGAATGTAGCAGTCTCTGTTGGCGATTATTTTTCAACCATGCTAGATCAATCCATGAATTGGAAGGATGCAGAAAAACTCTGCTCCCAGTGGAATGGGCAGTTTGCACTGAAAGGGATAATGAGTGTGGAAGATGCCAAGCGTGCTGTTGATATTGGTTGTACTGGTATTATGGTTTCTAACCACGGTGGCCGTCAGCTTGATGGTTGCCGTAGTCCCTTCGATCAACTTGCAGAAATTTGTGATGCTGTTGGGGATAAAATTGATGTCATTTGCGAAGGTGGTATTCAGCGCGGTACCCATGTGCTTAAGGCTCTATCTGTGGGGGCTAAAGCCTGTTCAGGTGGGCGATTATATCTTTTTGCCTTGGCCGCTGCTGGGCAAGCAGGAGTTGAGCGTGCTTTAGGTAATATGCGCACTGAAATTGAACGTGATATGAAATTGATGGGCGTAACCAAGCTCGATCAATTGAGTAGAGGTAATCTACGTTTTCATACCTCACGATGAAGCTGCGTAAAGAACTTCACAGGATAATGATTATCAAAATTGAAAGGTTGAACTAATATGAATCCCTTATTTAGTGCCAGAACTTCAGTAGAACAAGTAGAAGAAGGTTTGTTCCTTGCTCCCAAATTCGACGGCAATGGTTTGATTCCAGTGGTTACCACCGATGTCAACACCGGTGAAGTGCTGATGCACGCTTATATGAATGAAGAGGCTTTAGTTAAAACCATTGAAACCGGAGAAGCTCACTATTACAGTCGCAGTCGTCAGCAATTATGGCATAAAGGTAAATCCAGTGGACTTGTACAAAAAGTGGCGCAGTTAACCATTGATGATGACCAAGATTGTCTCTGGATGCAGGTTAGAGTAGCTGGTTCGGGGGCTAGTTGTCACGTGGGTTATCGTTCTTGTTTTTATCGCAGTATTCCTACGGGTAAAAGTGCTATTGATTCCCAGCAACCACTACAGTTAACTTTTACTGAAACCGAGAAAACATTTGATCCCAAAGCCGTTTATGGCGATGCCCCTAACCCGACGCAATTGTAAATAAGTGCGATCGCCTTAAGGAATAGCTTTTGAAAGTTCGGGCGATCGCTGTTTAATTAATGAAACTAAATCAAATATGAAACATAATTATTTTTTACTTTTACTTGTCTTCTTAAATGTTCTATGTATGCCTAAAAATGCCTATGGGGATGAAGTTTGGTCAACGGAAGAATATAGAGTAATTTATCTTGAAGATAGAAAAAACACAGCAGTTTGGAGTTATGGGGATGGACTGGGACATATTTTTATAGACGGTTTGGGGGGTAAATTTAAGAATCGAGGCTCTTATAATGGTTATTGGGTACAATCTACTTCTTCTCGTCGTTGCGATACTTATAGAGAAGGAATCGATGGTGAACCTAATTATCATTGGGGTCGATTTGAGATTACATTTATTGACCCATATTTTCCGTCTCGTTGGCAAGCAAAGTTTGGTCTTTGTGACCAAAACCCCACTATTACTCTCAATGGAACTCCTGTAGGAAATTTTCCGACTCCTGTTTCACCCCCTAAAAATTAAGAAAATTGTAATTGGGGAAGAAACTCCGTCCATCCCGATGATGTAAATAAGTTAAACCCGAGTTGATTTTTTAATTTTAAAAGCTGTCCCCATAATAAATAAAGTAATTAAACCTGTGACTGAACTTGATTCATTAACGGGAGTAAAAGTAATAGGAGTTCCAAAAATTTGGTTTTCTCCTACAAAACCGAGATCCAAAGATTCTATCTTATTTTCTTGAATTGACAAGGTAGAAATTACTGTTATAAAGGCATTGCTAGCCGCCGGACAACCATCGGGAGAATTGGTTCCTGAATAACGAACTGGCTCTAATAATCTAAATAGTTCAAGGTCACAACTTTCGGAGTTAATATTACTAAATAATAGTGATCTTTCTGACGGGGCTAAATTACAAAGACCCCCTAAGCCACTGATGGAGTCAAAACTACGAACACTGAGATTTATGCTTTCAGTTCCAGCACTAAACGCATAATGTCTGAGACGAGGAGGTTGAGGACTTGTTAAAAAGTTTTGTTCTAAAAAAATCGATTCTGTATCACTGCCAAAACTGCCACCAATGATATCGACTGAACAATTAGACATGGTGATTAAAGGAACAGTATTATCGTTGTTAAATTGAGGATAATTACTAAATTCTCCAGTAAACAATTTAACTACTTGTTCAAGTTATTGTAAGATAGTAACAGACTCCATCGTTGCTGCATAACTTTGGGGAGTCAAAGTTATAATAGAAAGCAAAACAGTTAAACGGATACTTGCTAATTTAAACATAATTCTCGCTCGCAAAAAGTAATTCACTAAGTGATTAGATATTGTTTGATTAAAACCCAAATTACTGTAATATTAAATATATTGCTATGAATTGTCAATCTATTAGGAACCTGTCTCTGACACTTTCGGAATTTCGCACAGAGTGATCAGAAAACCTGAAATCCGTGTCTCATATTTTTCAGAACGAGTTGACATACTCCCGTCGGCATAGCCGAGGGATTCTAACACCTCACGATGCTAGTTTTCTGCTTCGTCCCCCACCAACTAGAGCATCGTGACCGATACTCCCCGTCGCTCTGAGTCCACTTATTTGACCCTTTCCGCTTGTTCTTTAACCTACGTTGTAGCAATTTAAGCTGAAGCTGTAAGGTTTTTAAGAATAATGGTCGCTTAATTTCTTCCCCGTCGGAAGTAGCCACAAATTTGTCATAGCCTAAGTCCAACCCACGAGGATTGGACATCAACATCTAGCTGTAGTGACAGCATCACAAAATAACCAGATGCTTTTCTGACCACCCTGGCTTGTTTGACATCGAATCAATCGGGGATAGGTCTTGAGAGTCGCCATTGAAGCCATCCTAGTTGTGGAAGCTTAATCGCGTCATTTCTGATTGGCTGTTTTTTGTGTGTAAAACTTTTTTAAGGAAGCTAGAAGCGGAGCGAACTGTTCGGAGGTTCCCTCCTTACCAGCACGCGCACCAGGCATAGGTTTATATATTAGTCGAAGTTGCCCGTCGAAGACGCGCGAAGCGCCCCATTGGTAAAACCGAGGGTCTTCAATCCGATATTTTTAGGATAAAATGATGATGATTATCAATATTCAGGAGACGAACTAACCCAAAAATATGACTTGTCTAAACTAACCCAAAAATCTTCTCATAAGGCATTTTAGCCCCTATTCCGCCTTTACCCCTTCACAGATAGTTCCATAACATCGATGACTTTAAAAATCTACAATACTCAAACCCGTCGCCTCGAACCCTTTGTAACTCTTCTACCAGGTAGAGTCACTATGTATTGCTGTGGCGTGACTGTCTACGATTATTGCCATTTAGGTCATGCCCGTTCCTATATTATCTGGGATATGGTACGTCGCTATTTGAAATGGCGGGGATATGAAGTAACCTACGTGCAGAACTTTACGGATATCGATGATAAGATTCTACGTCGCGCCCAAGAACAAGGGGTATCGATGGCGGATATTTCTGAACGTTTTATAGAAGCTTATTTTGAAGATATCCGTCCCTTAAATGTTATGGATGCCGATGAATATCCCCGTGTCACCGATAATATTTCTGGAATTCAACAATTAATTGAGGTATTGCTGGAAAAAAACTATGCTTATGCTGCGGATGGAGACGTTTACTTTCATGTAGAAGCTTTTGAACAATACGGCAAACTCTCTGGACGTAGCCAGTCAATGATGCAAGCGGGGGCTAGTGGTAGAGTAGCAGTTAGTGATCCTACAAATAGCCATAAAAAACATCCTTCAGATTTTGCCCTCTGGAAAAGTGCGAAACCAGAAGAACCGGCTTGGGATTCTCCTTGGGGTGAGGGTCGTCCTGGTTGGCATATTGAATGTTCTGCTATGGTGAGGGGGTTATTAGGAGAAACTATCGATATTCATGGTGGTGGAGGGGATTTGGTGTTTCCCCATCATGAAAACGAAATTGCTCAGTCAGAAGCTGCTAACGGTAAACCCCTGGCTAAATACTGGGTGCATAATGGCATGGTAACGGTGAATGGGGAAAAAATGTCTAAGTCTTTGGGCAACTTTACAACAATTCGCGAGTTATTAAATCGTCCCCTAGAGCCAATGGTAATTAGATTGTTTGTTTTACAGGCACATTACCGCAAGCCTCTAGATTTTACTGAAGAGGCCATTAGTTCAGCAACCAATGGTTGGCAGACTTTACAACAAGGCCTACTCTTTGGGGAAAAATATGGCAATAGATTGGGTTGGGAGAAAAACCAAGAACTCGACTCTGCTGTTATAGAACAATTCAAAGCAACAGTGGATGATGATTTTAATTCTCCTGGGGGATTAGCTGTTTTGTTTGAACTAGCTAAAAATCTTCGTCGAGAAGGAAATCTCTTAACCCATGAAGGTAAAATCACTACTGATGGGGAAGATTTACAACGACAATGGCAAACTTTAGTTCATTTAGCAGGGATTTTAGGATTAGAAGCTAAATCTGAAGTTGGATCAGAAGATACAAATAACTTCGATCAGGCAGAAATTACTAAATTGATTCAACAACGTAATGCAGCCAGAAAAGTAAAAGATTACGCCGAAAGCGATCGCATTAGGGAACAATTACAAGAAATGGGAATTACTCTCATCGATCAACCTAATGGAGAAACCAGTATTGTTTATAGCTCATAGCAGATTTAACTTTCCTTCCTTGTCTGGGGGCAGTTCCTCCCCCAACGATTAAAGCTTTCGATTTTTTTAAGAATAATAGTTCAAACAACCATAATTTTTCGGACTAAAATGAGAATGATTATCATTATTATTTGTGTGTGGAGGAAAAAAAGATGTTAGATTTTAGGCAAAGCATTAATTTATCAGTCTTTGGAGCTTTGAAAGGAGTGTGGCCATTTACAGGCTTTCTAATAGGCGCATCCTTATTGAGTCCCAGCAATGCTCTGGCTCATGTAATTGGCACCGAAATTGACTTCTTTGATACTCCACAGCAGGTTGGTGATCCAGCAGGTATGGGTATTCCTAATGCTTCTGAGGTACAGGGCGCAGGAATGATCCTTGGTGATTATCGTGATATCCAAGCGATCAATGATGGATCAATGGACCCATTGTCAACGACTGTCTCAGTCAATGGAGGAATTCTCAGCTTCTCCAATAATTCTGTTTCTGCAGGTTCAGCTTTTATCACATGGGATGGAAATGACAGCCCGTTGACAGTAGATCACACGGGTCTGGGGGGATTCGACTTAACACAGGGGGGTGAAGCGATTGATTTTGAAGTTGAGATACTCTCGAGCGATTTATCAGGTATGGAGTTGACTCTCAGCGTATTTGACATGAATAATAACACCTCCACTTTGTCTCGCCTCTTTGATTCAGCAATTATGACACAAAGGGTTGAAGACTTTAGCTTTAGTGATTTTACTGGAACTGCTGATTTCACTAATATAGGTGCAATTCAGTTAGGTATTTTTGGCCCCGCAGAAATAGATGTTCAAATTGGATCAATCGAGACATTTGGCCCACATGCTCAAGGTCCTCTGCCTGTGCCTGAATCTTCTAGTTCTCTGGCATTATTGTCAGGTGCGATGTTGCTGGTAGCTAGTCGCAAGATACGTCGCCAGTGAAGTACCGCACCCGACTACGTTGAGGGCGGGGCAGAACCCAGGTCAATCCCATTTAATTTTTGTTAACTCCTATTGACAAATTGAGACTAATCTCTCGCTAACATTCGTATAACGTCAGCCTCCTTGGGACATTAAGGTGAGTGTGTCCTCATGGCTTTGGAATTACTTTTATCCGTCGGTCAAGCACAAGCTGCCACCATTTATGCTTCAGGACAGCGTTTCATACCAAATCCGATTGTCAAAACCTCTTTATAGTTTTGCTCTCTTTCCTCCCTGTTACTGAGCGAAGTCGAAGTACACTCCCCACCCTCCCCACACTCCCCACCCTCCTCAACTAGAAAGATAAAAGGGGTATCTAAATGGGATTTAGTATCATTCCTGCTATCCCTGGTGTTGATGATGATATTCGGGAAAACTTCATCTATTTAATTTAACTCAAACTTATGACCTTAGCTCACTCCAAACCCAATCAAGTTAACAGAATCGATCATAAATTACCATCATTAACGACGACAAAACACCCTGCCGTCTCTGAAGAGGAGATGCGCCAAGCGGTAAGGACTTTACTATTGGGATTAGGAGAAGATCCAGACCGAGAAGGATTGAAAGATACACCAAAACGAGTAGTTAAAGCCCTTAAATTTCTCACTTCTGGCTATAATCAATCTTTAGAAGAATTGCTTAACGGGGCAGTATTTCATGAAGATACTAATGAAATGGTCTTAGTTCGTGATATTGACCTATTTAGTTCCTGTGAACATCATATATTACCTATTCTAGGCCGAGTTCATGTAGCTTATATTCCTGATGGTAAAGTAATTGGACTTTCAAAAATTGCTCGTATTTGTGAAATGTACGGACGACGTTTGCAGGCACAGGAACGACTTACCGCACAGATTGCAGATGCACTACAAGAATTGCTAAAACCGAAAGGGGTGGCTGTGCTTGTAGAGGCAAGTCATCTGTGTGTGGTAATGCGAGGAGTGCAAAAACCTGGTGCTTGGACTTCCACCAGTGCGCTTAGAGGGGAATTTGCCAATGATGCTAAAACCCGTCAGGAGTTTATGAGCTTGGTTCAACACAATCCTAGGTTGCGTTAAGGGATTTGTGTGGCACTTTTAGAGATGAGTTTTAAGCTCATCTCTACCGTTCTTTGCTAGGGTGTTCAAGTTCTGAGAATTTGCCCCCAAATCCTTCTCTTGACTTTATTAATTGTTAATTGTCACTTGATAACTTCTTGGATAGCCGCTAAACGTAAATTTCGATTTTCGGCTGCTTCTTCTAGGGTTTGTTTTTTAACCCTTTGAAAAGACATTGAGTAAACTAAATTGATGGGGAACATTTGGCTTGACTAAGCATTCATTAAGCTGTTGTTTAATTAATGACTCATCTAAATCACGCCCGATGAATACAAGTTCGTTTTTTGGATTGGTTGTCCAATCATGACCTTGGATATCGTAGCGAGGTCCGCTCAGTTGAAAAATATGTCGAGCAGGACTTTCTTGAAACCATAGTATTCCCTTAGCACGAAATACATTACTGGGCAATTGTTGGGATAAAAAATGTTCAAATTTTTCAAGTTCAAAAGGGCAATCGCTTTTAAAGGAAACAAAACTAAAACCATCGCCTTCTAAATGATTGTTAAAAGCAGATTTGTTGCGTCTAAACTCTGGTATTTCAGCTTTATAGGTATCTGTTTGAGTTAAGCCAATATCTAAAATTAAAGGTAAAGGAACTCTACTATATTCACTTTCTAAAATTCTAAATCCTGGTTTAATCTCTTTAATAAATGCTTTTAATTTGTCAATTTTATCTTCAGTTGCTAAGTCAATTTTATTTAAAATAACCATATCAGCATATCTAATTTGTCTTAAAGCGGCATCACTATCAAAATGTTTAGCATCAAAACCAGCTGCATCAACTACTGTGATGATAGCATCAAGACGAGTTAAAAAATTTAATTCTGTACTAAGAAAAGTCATAATAATGGGAAATGGGTCTGCTAATCCTGTTGTTTCAATGACTAAATAATCTATTTTTTCTTCTCTTTCTAAGACTTGATAGACAGTATTAATGAAACTATCATTAATGGTGCAACAAATACAACCATTGCCTAATTCTATCATATCTGATTCTACTGAGATGAGAAGTTGCTCATCAATATTAATATCACCAAACTCATTAACTAAGACCGCTATTTTCAGGTTATCTTTATTCTGTAAAATTTGATTGAGTAAAGTGGTTTTTCCACTACCTAAGAAACCAGTAATTATGGTGACTGGCATTCCACTTTTTGGTAAAGATGGCAGAGCATCGGATAGATTGAAATTTAGAGGAGTCATAGTCTTAAGTTAATTTGTTGCGGGATATTTCGATAATGATTATTAATTTACACTATTATGAGAATGATAATCATTCTCATTTTAAGATATCGGAGATGGATTTATGATCATCGGTGGCATGAAACAATAGCAATATTTTTTGTTCGTAGAGAAATTTACTACTCAGCTTCTGATTTCTGGCTAATGGATAGATAAGTGAGTCGTTCTGAATTTTCAGCGACGGAAACTCCAATTAACGTCACATCACTATCTAAAGGAATAGAAGCAAAATAGCAACAGAGTTCTTCTGTTGTTCCTCCAGGACATAGGGGAAAATCGTTCACAATTATCGGTAAACGCTCTCCCCATTCCTGTAATCGCTGTTCCATATCTACCATATCTAATCCATACATATCAGATGGATTACGTTGAGCGCGAAGGTGTAAGGTAATTTGAAAATCATGCCAATGATTCTCCATCCAGATTGGAGGATTATGGTGCTTGCGACGTAAGGTGGCACGGATTTGATAATCGAAAATTAGGGACTGCGTAATCACGACGGACGATGAAGATAAAATCAAGCGAGAAGAAATAAATATACTTCCCCAAGCCTGATTTTAGCTTATCTATCTGAAATGGTGCTTTCAACTATTAAAATGCGGCTGCTCCAGCTTCGGCTACGGCATGGTCTTGCTCTCCTGACCCACCACTAACTCCAATTCCCCCCACTACTTGTCCCTCACTAGAAAGGGGTATTCCTCCAGCAAAAATCATGATTTTGCCATTATTAGAGGCATGAATCCCAAAAAATTGTCCTCCTGATTGACTCTGTTCGGCTAAATCTTTAGTGGCCAGATCAAACGCCCTAGAAGTGTAAGCTTTTTTGATTGAGATATCGATACTTCCGATCCAAGCTCCATCCATTCGTACATGGGCTACCAAATTTCCTCCCCCATCCACTACTGCTATATTCATGGGTTGACCAATTTCGATCGCTTTTTTTTCGGCCGCACTAATTACTCTTCTGGCATCTTCTAATGTAACCATTAATCCCTCCATTGGACTTGAGACTTTAAGTACACTAGCAAATTACAGGCTATTAAACAATCCCATTTGATTGTCTTTAACTTTCAGTCAATCTCGGTATCAACTGAGCTAAATTACAAGGACGATTACGAGAATCAAGTTGCTCTTTGATAATACTCCATCCTGTTTGACAAGCACCACTAGAACCAGGTAAACAAAAGATATAAGTACCATTAGCTACGCCAGCCAAACATCGAGACTGAATGGTAGAGGTTTTGATTTCTTGATAGGAAATCATGCGAAATATCTCACCAAACCCCTCAATTTCTTTGTCTAAGAGTGGTTTAATGGCTTCTGGTGTACCATCTCGTCCTGTAACTCCTGTACCACCAGTGCTTAAAATTACTTGGACAGATTCATCTGCAACCCATCTAGATACTACCGCACGAATTTGGTAAATGTTATCGGGAACGATAGTTTTTTCTGCTAATAAATGACCTGTTGTGGTTAAATTATCCACTAAGATTTTGCCAGATTTATCGTCAGCTTCGGTTCTTGTATCAGAAACTGTTAGGACGGCAACTTTTAAGGAAATTAAAGATTCTTTTTGGTTCATTTTTGTTACTTGTAAGTTAATTTTTAATAAAAATATTTTTCTACTTCTAAAACACTTTTGCCAAAACAACTATTGACAATTGTTGTAATGCGATCACAGGTTAAATTAGGCAGAGCATTGCTTATCGTTAATTCTGAATATCCTGAATCACCATAAACAAAGAATCTAATTTTGTTGTTTTCCCATAGCCAAACTTCAGGAATTTTTAAGTATTGATATTTGGTTAAATCATCAATACTTCCTGATGTTAGATTTATTTCTACTGCTAAATCTGGCCTGTCTTTGTCTATTTCAAAACAGTAAGCAACATCAGGTTCTTTTCCTTCTTTTCCCTCTTCTTTAAGAGTCGTTTGATTGTAAGGAAAAAGTGCAATATTGTTTTGACGGCAGTAAGCCCAAATAATTGCTCTAATATAATCACCAATTAATTCATGGTTACGTCCTGGAGACAAGACAGTAATAACTCCATTGCGAAAAGACACTCGTTTACTTGGCAAATCTAAACTAATATATTCAGCCCAAGTTGTATTAGTAATTGTGGTAATGCGATCGCTTTTTTGTGTTCCAATACTTAACATTATTACTTAACTGTTAGTCATTGTTAATCTATTCCCTACTTTAATCAATTAAAATTTTTATCATCCATAAACTTTTTGATAATACTCCTGATAGTCTTTTGATAGTAAAGGTTGCCACCATTTTTGATCATTAAGATACCATTCAATGGTTTTTCTTAACCCATTTTCTACGGTTTCTTTGGGAGTCCAACCTAATTCTGTTTTAATTTTTGTAGCATCAATAGCATAACGGCGATCGTGGCTAGGGCGATCCTTAACAAAGGTAATTAATTCTTTGGCCGGCTTAACTGGTAAGTCCGAAGCCAACTCATCCATTAACTCACACAACATGGTTACTAAATCAATATTTTTAACTTCATTATTGCCTCCAATATTATAAGTTTCTCCTGCTTTTCCTTTGTTAATTACTGTTTCTAGTGCTGAACAATGATCTCCGACATATAACCAATCTCTAATATTTTGTCCATCTCCATATACAGGTAATGGTTTCCCCAATAAGATATTAATACACATCAAGGGTATTAGTTTTTCAGGAAAATGATAAGGACCATAATTGTTAGAACAGTTGGTAATAATTGTTGGTAGATTATAAGTATGAAAATAGGCTCTTGCTAGGTGATCACTCCCTGCTTTTGAGGCAGAATAAGGACTATTAGGAGCATAAGGAGTTACTTCTGAAAAAGCCGGATCATCAGCCTCTAAACTCCCATAAACCTCATCGGTAGACACATGGAGAAAACGAGAGTTTTCTGGGTTTCCTTGCTCATTCCAATAGTGACGAAAACTCTCTAATAAGGTAAAAGTTCCAATGACATTGGTTTGAACAAAAGCATCCGGTCCTAGAATAGAACGATCCACATGAGATTCTGCCGCAAAATGAGCAACAGTGGTGACCTGTTCTTCTTTTAAAATTTTCTCAATCAAAGGGCGATCGCAAATATCCCCTTGAATAAATTTAAACTGTTTTCTATTTTCTAAATCAGCTAAATTTTGACGATTTCCTGCATAAGTTAAAGCGTCTAAAACAATAACTTGATCATCAGAATAATTCTGACACCAATGATGCACAAAATTTGAGCCAATAAACCCAGCACCACCAGTGATTAAGATACTCTTCTTCTCTTTAGATAATGACATAAGCTAATAATTTAATTACCAAATTGTATTCATTTGCAACTGAAACCCCGACAAAATAGGCTTATCGCTTACAGTTATGGGATTCTTTAAACATTTTACTTCTATTTGGGAAGGATAAATATAAATTTGGTGACTTTTGCCATCGATTAACCAACCTAATTTGACAGGATGCTGCATTCTACATCCTACACAGTTCACTCGTGGGATATGGAATGCCCACTTTGAGGGGGAGTGTCACTAACCCTAGACAGAGCCTTCCTAAGCGATACACCTAACTCCGAACTCTGAAAACAGCATAAGGAATCATTTTCTAAATCCAATTTCTGTCGAAATTTTACCCCTCATTAGAAGATAGGGGGTAAAATAAAATCAGAGTTTTTTAATTAAAAAAATCCTTATGCAAAATTTTGATTGGAAAAAACTACAAAATGGCTCAGACATCCGTGGGGTTGCTTTAGAGGGAATCCCCGGTGAGTCCGTTAATTTAACCCCTGAAATTGCTAAGATTTTGGGTCAAGCTTTTATTAGTTGGTTAGAGAAAAAATTAGGTAAAAGTGCCTCGAAATTAATTATTTCTTTAGGTCGTGATAGTCGCTTATCGGGTCCTGATTTACTAGCAGCAGCCAGCGAAGGAATTAGTTTATTAGGAAGCACAGTTTATAATTTTGAAATTGCTTCGACTCCTGCTATGTTCATGAGTACCATCAACCCCGATTTAAGCTGCGATGGGGCTATTATGTTAACCGCCAGTCATCTCCCATTTAATCGTAATGGCTTAAAGTTTTTCACAAAAAATGGAGGACTAAACAAGGGAGATATTACCGAGATTTTAAATTTAGCTGAAAATAATAATTTTCCAGTTGGAACAGAAAAAGGAAATATAAAAGATTATGATTTTATTAGCGTCTATTCTGAAGGTTTAGTCAAAAAAGTTAGGGAAGGAGTTAATCACACAGAAAATTTTGAGCAACCATTAAAAGGTCTAAAAATTATTGTAGATGCCGGAAATGGTGCAGGGGGATTTTATGCAGAAAAAGTCCTAAAACCTTTAGGTGCTGATACCGAAGGCAGTCAATTTTTAGATCCTGATGGTACTTTTCCTAATCATATTCCTAATCCTGAAAATGAAGAAGCCATGGAATCTATCTGTCGAGCAGTTATTGATAATAAAGCAGACTTTGGGATTATTTTTGATACGGATGTAGATCGGGGGGCTGCTGTTGATAATTTTGGCAAAGAATTGAACCGCAACCGCTTAATCGCTTTGATTTCTGCCATGATTTTAAAGGAACATCCAGGGTCAACCATTGTAACAGACTCTATTACCTCTGATGGCTTAAGTGAATTTATTACACAAGAATTAAATGGTGTTCATCATCGCTTTAGAAGAGGTTATAAAAATGTCATTAATGAAGCAATTAGATTAAATAATGAAGGGCAAGAATCATGGTTAGCTATCGAAACTTCTGGTCACGGTGCGATGAAAGAAAACTATTTTCTAGACGATGGGGCTTATTTGGTTACAAAACTGTTAATCAAATTAGCAAACTGTCAACAAGAAGGGAAAAATTTAGCAGAGTTCATTGCCAAATTACGAGAACCTGAAGAAAGTCAAGAATTTAGGGTAAAAATTAATACAGAAAGTTTTCAAGATTATGGTAATCAGGTAATCGAAAAACTAAAAGAATTTGTAATAACTCAAGATGATTGGCAACTGGTTCCTAATAATTATGAAGGAGTCAGAATTTCTTGTTGCTCTGGGGATGAAAATGGCTGGTTATTACTGCGTTTATCTTTGCATGATCCTGTTATTCCTCTGAATGTAGAATCTAATGTTTCCGGCGGAGTTAAAAAGATTGCCAATCGAGTTTTGGAATTTTTGAAAGATTTTGATGCTTTAGATTTAACAGCATTTCATGTATTATAATCATTGGTTTAGATGAGGTGTGTTCAACAACAAAATCCTAGATTAACTATTATGGCATTACCGATTGTAGCGATTATTGGACGACCGAATGTGGGCAAATCAACCTTTGTCAACCGTTTGGCTAAGGATAGACAGGCTATTGTACACGATGAACCAGGGATTACCCGCGATCGCACTTATCGCCCTGCATTTTGGGCTGATCGTGATTTTCAAGTGGTAGATACCGGGGGACTGGTTTTCGACGATGAGACAGAATTTTTGCCCCTGATTCGAGAACAGGCCATGGCAGCTTTAACAGAGGCCAGTGTAGCTATTTTTGTTGTAGATGGGCAACTGGGTTTAACAGCCGGGGATAGTGAGATAGCGGACTGGTTAAGACAGCAAGAGGTTCCCGTTTTATTAGCGGTTAATAAATGTGAATCACCAGATCAAGGATTGATTCAAGCTGCGGAATTTTGGGAATTAGGACTAGGGGAACCTTACCCCGTTTCTGGTATTCATGGCAACGGGACAGGGGAATTATTAGATGAATTAATTACCTATTTACCGTCTCCTGATGAGTTACCTGATCGAGAAGAGATCAATGTTTCTATTATTGGTCGTCCTAATGTGGGAAAATCCAGTTTATTGAACGCATTTTTAGGGAAAAAAAGAGCCATTGTCAGTCCTATTTCTGGGACAACCAGAGATGCTATTGATACGGTTGTAGAACGAGGAGAAAAAACCTATCGCTTAATCGATACGGCTGGTATTCGTCGCAAAAAGAATGTTAATTATGGGGCGGAATTTTTCAGTATTAATCGAGCCTTTAAAGCTATTCGTCGGGCGGATGTAGTTTTATTGGTCATTGATGCTATTGAGGGCGTTACCGACCAAGATATCAAGTTAGCAGATCGCATTATTGATGAAGGAAGGGCTGCTATTATTGTGGTTAATAAATGGGATGCCATAGACAAAGATTCTTACACCATTTATGAGTATAAGAAAAAGGTCATGTCTCGACTTTATTTTATGGAATGGGCGGATCTAATTTTTGTTAGTGCTATGTCAGGAAAAAGAGTAGAAAAAATATTTAAATTGGTGGATGTAGCAGTAGAAGAACATCGTCGTCGGGTGAGTACATCTGTGGTCAATGAAGTATTAGAAGAAGCAGCAAAATGGCATTCACCTCCAACCACTAGACAAGGGAAACAGGGAAGAATTTATTACGGAACCCAAGTATCCAGTCAACCCCCAACCATTGCCTTATTTGTTAACGATCCTAAGCGATTTAACGATAATTATCGACGTTATATTGAGCGACAGTTTCGCGAACAAATTGGTTTTCTAGGGACTCCTATTCGTCTGTTCTGGAGAGGTAAGAAAATGCGAGATGTTGAACCCAGTTTAAACAGAGCAACCAAAGTTTAAATGAAGAAAAATCCGTAGGGTGGGCAATACTCAAAACTATCTTTATGTTAAGGTTTTAACTTTAATTAAAATTGCCCACCGTATGTTTATTTGTAACATTATTAAGTTTATACCAATTTCCTAAAGTAGGGGTTAACGGCCGTTAACTCCTACAAGACAAACTTATGTAGTCTAAGTTGATGAAAATGGTATTAGGAGAAATAAGCAAATGAAAGAATTATTTGAGTTAAAAGATTTGTTATTAGCAGGGAATATTGATGATGCTTTGTTATTGGTTGAAGAGTTGACAGAAATGAGCAAAGATGATAAGCTCAATAAAATTTTTAGTTTCAGTATTATCCTATTATTAAATCTCATTAAACAACAGGCAGAAAAACGTAGTACAAGATCCTGGGAAGTATCTATTGCTAACTCTGTTAGACAAATTCAACGTACAGATAAACGGCGTAAAACTGGAGGAAATTATCTAAACCCAGTAGAGTTAAGAGAAACTTTAGAAGATGCTTATAATTCAGCATTGAGACAAGCATCTTTAGAAGCATTTAGAGGTAAATATGAAGCATAAGAACTAGGAGAAATGATGAATAAAACCGCTATTATTGAGGAAGGAATAGAATTAATTTTAAAAAAATAAACGTTAAGGCGATTAATTTGCTAAAATAGAAATTAGTTAACTAAGTAAAAAAATCGAAAATGAACACCATTGATTTACTGACACAAAAAATCCGTTTATTACCCCCTGATAAACAAGAAGAGGTTTTAGATTTTATTGAGTTTTTAATGATAAAATATCAACCAGAAACCTCTCGAAAATCTGCTGAAGAATTAGCTATTGAACGTATGAAGGATCTTGATGATCCAGATAACCCTGATAAATGGGAAACTGTTGTTGATATCGGTGATGAAATTGATGTTGAATCTAGTTTGGAGAATTTAAGAAAACGTGGGTACAAAGTAAAGGTATCAAGTGAAAGTCAATCATCTTGTTAGAGAAGAAGATTTACCTCAATTATCTGAAGGGTTAAGGAAAGACTTTGAGGATTTTTGTAATTCTATTTTTGTCGAAGATCCCTACAATTGTTTAGGGTTAGATAATCATACCCTCAAAGGAGATTTAAGAGGATATCGCGCATTAGAAATTGATGAAAATGGGGTTAGTTATCGTTTAGTTTATCGTATTTATGAAAAACCTGCACCTAAACGAGTGTTTATTTTAAGTTTTGCGGAACATGATCTTGCTTATGAAAAAGCTAAGGATAGAAAGTAAGAAATAGAATTAATTTTAGGATAAATATTATCTATCTAGATAACTAGCTTATCCAGGGGTGATTTTTAATATTTGAACCTGTAAAATAGCTGGTTTGCTTTTGAGTTCAAGGAGAATGAAATCAAGTTGCTTTTTGGAAGAAACTAAACAATTAATAACTGCAACACCAATTCTATCATCAGACTGATTATTCACAGGGGTAACGGTACGAACATGAAAACGAAAATGAGGAGGAATATCGTTTAAAATATGGCGTAATATCCCTTCCCTATCTTGCATTCTGATCTTTAATGTGACGGTACAAAGTTGACAACTATAACTCCAATTAATAACCCTTTTGTTATCTGGATTAACATTTTTGATTTGTGAACAATCTTCACTATGAATATATAAAATTCTTTTATCATTACGGACTTTAATAATTCCGATGATTTCAGATGAGTCATCAGGAAAAGGTTGACAGTGGGTACAAATTTTGTATTCATCAGCACTTTGTCCGTCAATTGGATTATCTATGTGATTATCTAATTCCAAATTTTCTTCACTAACTAAACTTTCATAATATTTAAAATAAATGCGAAGTGTGTCTTTTATTTTACGAATATCAATTATTCCTTTACCTAAATCTTCATATAACCCATCAGGAGTTTTGTACATTAATGTAGTTGCAACATATTGAAAAATTGTACCATAGAGACTATATTTGTTAGAAAATTCATTCATAATCAAAGCTTTACCTTGACTGATATTATGACGACGAAACCATTTTTTTATTTCATGCTTTGCTTTTTTTGTGTAAACAAATTTTAGCCATTCTTCTTTAGGTTGTCCAAATTCTTTATCAATTATAATATTAATTTTATCCCCGTATTCTAAAACATAATCAAGTGAAACAGATTTATTATTAACTAAAGCTTGAACACAATGATTCCCTAACCTGGGGCCAATTTTGTAGGCAAAATCTAATACTGTTGACCCTTCTGGTATTTCTTTTTCTTCATTGCTCTCAGTTAAAACGGTGATTGTTTCAGTTTTCTGTGGATCATATTCTTTTATCCATTTTACTAGAGATGTTTCATCAAATATTTCTAAATCTCGATAGTCTGGATACTCTTGAAACAGTAAGTCTTCATTCTTTTTTATAAATTCTTGAAGTTTATTTACTTTAATCGTTATAAGCAATTCTGCACCAATTTCTAAAGCAAAAATTAAGTTAACGACATCAGGAAAGGTAACTTTTGGGGGATAGGGTCTTAATTTATTAGCAAGCTGAAAAATCTTTTCGTAATCTATATTGTCATGAATTCTACCTAAGTTGCTAATTTTTTCAAGATAGTCTAGAATCCTACTAGATAATAATTCCCCATCTTCAATGAGTTGATCAACAAGTTCAATACAATGATTATGACAAAGTATAGACTGTTCAACTCGTAGAATCTCTTGCTCGATGAAGCGATTAATAATTTTGATATTGTGTTTAAAAGCAGATAAATTGTTACGTTGTTGAGAACTAAACGGACGTTCAAGAATTAAAGCGAGGAGTGTAAGGTAGTCCAGAACAATATGTTTGTGCATAACGAGAAGGATTCATAATTGATTTTAGAGAATTCAATTCATCATTGATGCTTTAATTTATAGAATTCCTTTATGGGATTTCAGTCCCAATATATATGGAGGTCGAAGATGTCAATCCCAATGTACATGGAAAAAAGTACAATAAAGGGTAAGTAACTAATTTTTCTGTATAAGGACAGCTTAAATGTACTATAAGTTTAAGCTGTCCTAAGACATAGACGATAAAACAGCAAAAATTTCTTATGAAAGCCTTAATTATCTTTTAAGTAGTTCCTTTTGCGTTTTTTGAGCAATTCATCACCATATTCATCTCCATCAATATCAGTATTATTGTCTTGACCAGGTGATCTGCGACGGGAAGGGGGGTCTGTACTAACATCAATTCATCATCGGCGATCGCCTCAAGTAATGCAGAAAGGGAACCCTTTCCACCATGTTTAAACCCGAATTCTTGGGCTATTTTTTCTAAATCCGCTTTTTTCTCTGGTGATAGCTTAATAGAATACTCTTTTTTGTTTAAAGAAGGTTTTACTCCTCGATTTTCTTTAAGACCTTGAGTATTAGGAGAATAATTTGGCATGACATTATTAAAACGAACAATCGAATTAATTGGAACTTTATCAATTTCCATAATTCTATACGATCCAGCCAATTTAGCAAATGTCAAGTGTCAAGATCATTAACAATCTTAACTGACAAGTCAAAGTACAAAATAGAACTTATCAGAATATGCCCTGTATTTTGTGGTTTAAAAATCAGAAAAAGCCATGTTTACTCTACTTTACTAGCTATAGCTTGCATTTCCTTATGATTATGATACTATAAAAAAAAGACACTCCGGAACTTAGGAGTGTCCCAAAGTATCTTTTACTTTTATCACCTTATGACAAATTTCCCCAGTGTATCAACCCTCTTCAGGATTATTTTAGGGTGGCTATTCCTATTGATTTTCCCTAGCTGTAAAGAACTAGGTAACCACGAAGAAATGCTAGGAACTAAACAAGCAAAATCAGGAGAAATTGATGAACAACGCACCTTTAACCCCTATTCTCCATTCTTGTGGCTATTTTTCTCATTGTATATGGTACTTTTGTACTTTTTGTAGTGTGATATGGTGTCGATTCTAAAACAACATTTTGGCGCATCTCTTTGCGCCTTCAGATATTTTCAGAAATTGTCTGATTTAGGCATAATGGCAAACACTAATTTAGAACCATATAAGATCCATTTTAATCCTCATTCAAATCAGCAATTAAATCTTCTACAGTTCCTTTTTTAGCTGTTCCTGTAGCTATTGCTTGTTTTAATTCCTCAACATTAACTCAAATTTGTTTTTCTCTAGTTTCAGCCCTATATTTATGGAACATTTCTAGCAATAAATCTTGTTCATCTCCTGATAAACTCTCAAAAGATTTGATAATTTCCTGCAAAGTCATTATTTTACCTCCAAAAACATTTAAAATATCATAATTTTATATAGAATTATAACAAAAAAATTCACTTCCACCATTTAACTATTCTCAAAGTTGATCCGATTATAAATATCGGCGGTCTCGCTCCGCGAGTGCTGCCGCACCGCTAATTCATCTCAGGTCAAATTAAGCCTTTCCCACCTTCCCAAACCGTCGTTCTCGCTGCTGATAATTTAATAAAGCATCGTGGAGAGTATGACGATCAAAATCAGGCCAAAGGGTTTGTGTCACATAAATTTCTGCATAGGCCAACTGCCATAACAGAAAATTACTAATCCGCATTTCTCCACTGGTACGAATTAAAAGATCGGGGTCAGGAATACCTTTGGTATACAAGAAATTTTCAAATAAACTTTCATTAATATCATCTAAATTCAATAATCCCTGTTTTACCTGTTGAGCGATCGCCCGACAACTTTGGACAATTTCTTGACGGCCACCATAATTAGTCGCCACGGTAAATTGAACCCCAGTATTATTTTCCGTATCTTCCATAGAACGAGATATTTCTGCCTGTAGGGAAGGACTCAACACATCTAAATCCCCCACGAAGCGAATTCTCACGTTTTCAGTCATCATTTCTTCTAATTCACGGCGCAGAACCCTTTCAAACAAAGTCATCAAAAAATCCACTTCTTCGAGGGGTCGTCCCCAATTTTCTGTTGAAAAAGCATAAGCTGTCAAAGCCGAAATCCCCCAATCGCTACAACAACGGAGTACATCTTTGAGAGTATCCACCCCTCTTTGATGTCCCATAATACGAGGCAGGCCACGACGTTTTGCCCAACGGCCATTACCGTCCATAATGACGGCGATATGTTGGGGAAAACGGTTTGGATCGAGATCGCTTGGTAAGTCCTTTAACACAATAGGCTGCGTCATTTCTTCTCTTCTGATGAGTTCGATGACAATGTACGAACGGTGGTTTGTAAGAAGCGTCTTCCCTCTGGGCCGATAATACGACTGAGAAGACCCCATCCTGGAGCTACAGACTCTCCCTTAACAAGTAAAGCAAATTTTTTGTCTAGTAGCTCTTTTAGTTTACTGCTAGTTAGGGGACGATCCAAAACTCCTTTTTCAGCGAGGGAAATGGAACCGGTTTCTTCGGAGACAATAATACATAGACATTGATCCAAGCTTTCCGTTATACCCATGGCCGCACGATGTCGCGTCCCGAGTTGACGGGAGAAGGTTTTATCAGAGAGGGGTAAAATGACCCCAGCAGAAATAATGCGAGTCCCCCGAATGAAAACCGCCCCATCGTGGAGTAGGGTTTTGGGCTGAAAAATAGTTTGTAGAAGGGCTTTAGAAATTTCCCCATCAATGGGTACACCTTGATCCACAAAGACTCTCATATCGATGGAGCCAGAAGTTTCAATAACGATCAAGGCTCCTGTACGGTTTTGGGAAAGTTCTCTGACAGCTTCTACCAGTTCATCTATAACATTATTGGTTTTGATACTGCTGGGTTTTCGTTTGAAAAACTGTAAGATTTTACCCTGTCCCAACAATTCTAGAAAACGTCGAAATTCTCCTTGGAAAATAACAGCCATGGCCACGGCTGCCCCTAAGACCAATTTTTCCAGCACGAACTGTAGCAGTGAAAATTGGAGCTTTTCGCTGATCACTGCTGCCAACATGAGAATGATAAGCCCCCGAACCATATACAGGGTACGACGTTCACCAATGGCTAAAAGCATTAAATAGGTTAGCAATAGCACTAAACCGATATCAATGCTGTTATGAATTAGCCCTTGAATTACGTCTGGCCTTGTCCAGTGTTGCTCAGTAGACTGACTTGACAGGAAGTAAGATGACAAGATAGATGCTCGATGAGAACAAAAAGGAGTTTAAGGATAAGGGAATTTAGGAGAGAAGCTTTTCGGGTAAACAATCTTGTCGAATCAGATCGTCGTAAGTTTCCCGTTTTAGGATTAAGTTAGCTTCTCCATTGTTGACCAAAACCGCTGCCGGACGGGGCAAGCGATTATAGTTGGATGCCATACTATAATTGTAAGCTCCTGTTCCCATGATTACTAGAATATCCCCTGGATGGGTTTGAGGCAACTGAGCATCTTTAATTACAATGTCTCCTGACTCGCAGTGTTTTCCTGCAACGGTTACGGTTTCATTGATCTCCGCTGACATTTTGTTACCTAGAACCACGCTATAAGAGGATTGGTAGGTAATAGGACGGGGATTATCTGACATTCCCCCATCAACTGCAACATAGGTACGTATGTCTGGAATTTCTTTACTGCTTCCTACTGTGTAGGCTGTCACACAAGCGGAACCAATTAGCGATCGCCCGGGTTCGGCTATCAGTTTGGGTAAGGGAATACCAGAGCGTTGACAAGCTTTCATCACCGCTTCACTGGCAGCTTTGATCCATTCTTCAATACTGGGGGGATCGTCGTCTTCTGTATAGCGAATTCCTAGGCCACCACCGATGTTTAATTCTGATAGGGTGAGTCCGTATTCTTGTCCAATTTTTAGCCATTCCACTAATACCCCGGCTAAGTCTTGGTGGGGTTGTCTCTCAAAAATTTGGGAACCAATATGGGCGTGGAGTCCTCGACAATCCAGGGATTTTTGTTCGGCGATATAACTAAAGACTGTTTCGAGTTGATTGGGATCAAAGCCAAATTTACTGTCTAGGTGTCCTGTGCGAATGTATTCGTGGGTATGACATTCAATACCTGGGGTTAGTCTAATGAGAATGGGAGTCTTCTGGTTGGGAATCGTTTCACCCAGTTGCACTAGGGTTTGTAGTTCTAACCAGTTATCAACGATGATGGTACAACCCATTTCCAGGGCCTGTTCTAGTTCGGCAACGGATTTATTGTTACCGTGAAAGTAAATTTTCTGAGCAATTTCTTGACAAGAATATCCTAGTTGTGTTAAAGCTTTTTGGGTTGTATAAAGTTCCCCTCCTGATACCACATCAAATCCTAAATTTTCTGTGGCGATGACACCAACAACGGCCAGAGAACTCCAAGCTTTTGAGGCGTAGATGACTTGAGACTCTCCTTGATAGTAGGTTTTGAATCCATCTCTATACTGATGGCAAGCGGTTCTCAGGGTTGTTTCATCGAGGATATAAAGGGGGGAAGCAAATTGTTCAACCAGGGTCTGAAGATCACAACCGCCGATTTCTAGGTGATCATGATTATTAATGTTAGCGGTTAGGGGCAATAAAGACTGGTTAGGGGATAATTGGGTAGTCTCTGTGACCTTTTTTGGTAGGTAGTCTTGTCCCGTGTGAGGGGTTTTTGTTGGTGTCGCTATCATAATTTCCTGGTCTAGTGGGTAACTTTGTTAAGCAGTTGGGAGACTCGGGGTAGTTAGGGCAAACCCAAAAATAAAACTAAAATTATTTCGAGAGTAAAATTTTAGCTTTAATAATCAAGGTCTTTGCTCGTTCTCTTCTTATATTAATACTATTTTATTGTTAGCACCACAATTTTTCCATAATGGTAACATCTTCCTGCTCATGGATAATTGGGGATCTTTATAATTTTTTAGTTTTTCTATAAAGGGAGCGTGTTGGGAATAAGATCAGCAGAGTCAGTTTTGCTATCCAAGGGGTAGAATTATCAACTTATTTTTTCTTGTTGAATCTTAATCTTTTTTTTATATTAAACAAGAAAGAATTATATTTTTGTTAATTTTTCACCCTTACCTATCTAGTTTACATAAGATTGAGTCAAAATTAAGCATCACAGGCGAGCTAAGATAGTTAAAGTTATGAGTACATCTACCAAATTTCACTATACCCAAACTTCAATGTTTTCTGATCTTAATGCAGACATTGTTGAAAGTGTTTTAGGGGAGGTTTGGTTAGAGACTCAGTTACAATTACAATCTTTTGCTAGTTTACCTGAAGCGGAACTACTGGAAAAATTCCGCCTAGCGTTTGGCGATCGCTTTGAGGAACAAGCAGCATTAAATCTTATTGAAGATTGGCGTAATCATAACTGGGAAGGGTTATCTCCCATAGAATTTGTGGATAATACTCAGTTTCGGGGGGCATTTTCCAGGGAGACAAATACCATTTATTTCTCAGAAAAGTTGGTCAGGGATACCGTTTTACAATTTGAAACCGTAGAAGATATTAATAGTGATAACCAGTATATACAAGCATTCGTAGCAGTCTGGTTAGAAGAAATTGGTCACAGTGTAGAAGCACAATTAAATGAGGAAGAAATAGCAGGGGATGAGGGTAGAATTTTGGCTGCTGTAGTTATAGGAGAAAGCTATACAAGGGATCAATTAAAACAATGGCAACAAGAAGAAGATCAAAATGAAATAATCATTAATAATCAAACAATTAATGCTGAATTTTCTGTAGTAGAGGATGATCTTTATGGACTGTTAACAGGACCAGTAGCGAGATGGGGGAATGTTAATACAATTGGTGGTGTGAACTCTGTGGAGACAACTCCTGTATCCATTAGTGGTAGTTCAGAACTTCCCCTTGTGATCACTTACAGTTTTATGACAACTGTTCCTAATTACTATGACATCGATGGTGACAGTGTAAATGTTGATGGAAATTTAGCCACTTTATTACAACCCTTTTCTGAGGATACAACAAAGTTCATTGTAGATGCGCTTAAACTCTATTCAGATATAGCTAATATCCAGTTTCAAGAAGTCGATGAAACAGCGAATGGTGGTGAAGGAGGCACTTTAAATTTTGGTTATGCGTTTCTTACCGATCAAATGGGAATGTCAGATGCAGCAGGATTAGCGTACACTCCCTCATCTCTCTTAGAATTTCCCTATTCACCTAATTTTGATAAAAAAATAGGAGATATTTGGATTGATAGAAACGAAACGAACTTTAAACCGGGCACTGATGTTTTTTTCACTATAATTCATGAAATTGGTCATGCTTTGGGATTAGAACATCCTCACGAAACCAGTGATGGTGATCAAATTGTAGGTTTTAAGGATAATTATGAATACACTATAATGTCTTATAATGAATCAAAGTTAAATCCTGGGGTATTTCCTAGAACCCCCCAAATTTTAGACGTTGCAGCTATTCAGTATTTATATGGTGTTAATAATAATACTCGTAGTGGAGATGATATTTATAGTTGGGAAGACAATGAAAACTTTATGCAAACAATTTGGGACACAGGAGGAAATGATACCATTTCTGCTGCGAAGCAAAGCAACGAAGTTACCATTGATTTAGCTGCTGGATATGCTAATATTGGATTAAATAATAAAACTTACAAACCAGCAAGGAGTAATTTACAAATTCCTGTTAATGTCATTATTGAAAATATAAAAGGTGGCCAGGGTGATGATACTTTAATAGGAAATAATATAGATAATCGCTTAGAAGGAAACGGAGGTAACGATACCTTAGAAGGCAATGGTGGGAATGATTTTATTGATGGTGGAGAGGGAGAAGATACAGCCATTTTTTCAGATGCTCCTCAAAACTATGATTATGAAGTTATTGATAATAATCAAATTAAAATCATTCATGCTAGAGGGAGTGAGAGCGTTCAGACTGATATTTTAATTAACATTGAAAATCTTAATTTTCTTGACACAAATTTAACAGTACACACTTTAACAGCACAAAAGTTTTATCAAGCAACTAATCAGCAAGGTAAAGTTGCGGATTTATTAAAACATAATTCAGGCTCTATTTTTCAGCAAATTATAGACTTTTTGGTGACTTATTTAGTTCGGTTAATGGTTCATCTAGCAGTCCTAATAGTAGTCCTAGTTCATTAAGTCTTACTACTGCAAGTAGTACCAGTAACAATAATGGTGGACTTTTTGATACGAATTTACCCATTTTAGGGGAGGGTTTAAGTAGTCTGCAAAATACTACTGCAATTATTACTGAAATTCAAAATTCTTTGGCTAATCTTTTGCAACCAGGGTTATTGTTAACTGCTCAGGAAATAGCCGATCAACTGAGTACCGTTCCTATCTAAATGTAGAAGTCATATCAGAGACAGAAAATGGTGTAGAATTTGCCTTAAGTTTAGATGGAACTACCAATTTAGGACAGATAAATATTGCTCCTGATTTGGGTTTATTAGATGATTTTGGCTTAAACATTGATGCTAAAGCAGATGTTAATTTAACTTACAATTTAGATGGATTAAGATTCGGAGTCAATCAAGATCAAGCTTATCTTCATAAAGATGATTCAGACTTAGAAATTCTCGTTGAAGTTGGCTTACCTGATGCAAGTTTTCACGGGGATTTAGGGTGTATTCCTATTAGTTTTGATTTAAGTGATACTTTTCCCAGTAGTCTTGCTTTTGACTTTAATGTTGATTTAAGTGGCTTTGATTATTCTTTAGATTTTAGTCAGTTAGGAAATATCTCTTTATTTGATTTTGATTTTGCTCTGCCTGACGGGACTGTTGATTTACCTGGTATTAGTGGAGATTTTACCTTAAATTTAGCTGAATTAGGTAATATAGACTTTGGTGATCCTAGTTATACAGATTATAATATTCCTTTTGCTTTTGATAATATAGAACTGGATTTGGGTAGTTTATATGGTGATTTCTTAGAGCCAGTTTTAGATAATATTAATGCTGTATTTGATCCCATTCGACCCTTCATTGAAATATTTAATATAGAAATACCTTTAGTTTCTAATTTACCTGGAGCAAGTTTCCTCGATTTTGATAGTGATGGAAGAATAACTTTCCGAGATTTAGCGGGATTAGAAGCCCGTCGTCAAGGAATAAATATTAATTTTGAACTGATTGATACCATAATTGAATTTTCTGATTTTATTGCCAATATACCAACCTTTGGTAATGTCATTAATATTGGAGAAATTAATATTAATGATCTAGGAAATGTTTCTGCTAATCCAACTTCTTTTAATTCCCCTAATCTTGATTTACCGAGTGGGTTTAATTTCCCCTTATTGGACGATCCCCTAAACTTTGTTTATGACTTTATTTTCGGTAATCCCACTGAATTAATTACCTATCGAACCCCAGAAGTATACTTTAGTATTAACCCAGGAATTTTTGTCCCAATTATTGGACCTTTGGGGGTTCGTATCGAAGGTAATTTAGGGTTCAATGCTCAATTTGGTTTTGGTTTCGATACCTATGGGTTAACCCGTAAAGATGGAACCCACCTTGCTTTTGAAGATGGTTTTTATCCCAGATTCCGCACTTCAAAAAGTAGCATTAAATACTACAAGCCTGGGGTTAATAATTAAGTATAATTGCTTAAGCTCTTGAAGACAAAAAAGTGGGATAATTGTTTAAGTTGTTTCCTCTGTAAAAAAAGAGCGAAAAATGTCTTATTTAGAAGAAATACAAGTTAAAAATTTAGACCATTTAGGGATAGTAGCTGGTTTAATTGATGAAATAGGAATAGTCAAAATAATTAATAATAAATTAGGAATAGATGTTAGAGAAAAAATCTCAGCAGGTACAGTAGTTAAGTCTATTTTAATCAATGGACTAGGATTTGTTTCAAGACCTCTATATTTATTCAGTCAGTTTTTTCAAGATAAAGCCATTGAGAAATTGTTAGGAGAAAGAATTAAACCTAATTACCTTAATGATGATAAAATTGGGAGAGTAATGGATGAATTATATAAATATGGACTAAATGATATTTTTATTGAAGTAGTTTTAGAAGTAATTTAAAAATTTAAAATAGACCTTAAATACTCCCATTTAGATTCCACATCATTTCATTTAGATGGAGAATATAAAAGGGAAGAAGATAAAGAGAAACAGGAAGAAGAAAAAATTATTAAAGAAAGACCAATTTTTATTAAGAAAGGATATTCTCGGGATCATAGACCAGACTTAAAACAATGTGTCTTGGATTTAATAACAAGCCAAGATGGAGATATTCCATTATTTGTGAGAGCAGGAGATGGAAATGAATCTGATAAAGCTGTATTTGGAAAAGTTTTAGTAGAATTCAAAAAGCAAATAAAGTTTGATAGTATCATGGTTTGTGATAGTGCTTTATATGGTCAAGAAAATCTCCAACTAATCCAACATTTAAAATGGATAACGAGAGTTCCAATGACCATAAAAAAAGCAAAAGAATTAGTGCAAAATATAGAGGTGGAAGAAGTAAAAGATGAAGATAAAGAAAAAAGAAGTGACCTAAATTTAGAAAGTTATACCTGGAAAGAAGAAATTGTTACTTATGGTGGAATCAAGCAAACTTGGTTAATAGTCTTGAGTGAAAAAAGACAGAAAAGTGATTTGGAAAAACTAGAAAAACAACTTTCCCAAGAAGAGAAGAAATCCCAAAAATTTCTTAAAGAAATACAATCTGAAGAATTTGAACATCCTCAAGCTGCTCGATATAAATTAAAAGCTATTAATAAAAAATTGAGATTGTTGGAAATAAAAGAAGTTGAACTGATTGAAACTTACTCGAAAAAAAAGGAAAAGATTTATAAAATGATTAGTCTGATCATCAAAAAGATGAAGAGATAAGTAGAAAGACTAAAGAAGCAGGAAAATTTATTTTAGCAACTAACTTAGTAGAGGAAAATAAATTAGAAGCTAGTGAAATTCTGATAACTTATAAAAACCAGCAATCTACGGAAAGAGGATTTCGATTTTTGAAAGATCCCTTATTTTTTACTGATAGTTTCTTCGTTGAAAAACCAGAAAGAATAGAAACAATGTTATTTTTAATGTCTTTGTGTTTGTTGATTTATAACTTGGGGCAAAGAGAATTAAGAAATTGTTTAAAAAGAGTCAAAAAAGGAATAAATAATCAAGTAGGGAAAGTAACATTGCGTCCGACTTTGAGGTGGATATTTCAATGTTTTCAAGGTATTCATTATGTGATTTTAAACGGAGTTAAACAAATTGTCAATTTAACAGAAGAAAGGCGTTTTATATTGAGTTTATTACCTGCATCTTGTCAAAGATATTATCTATAAATTGAATTGGATAAAGCAAAAATAATAAAAGAATAAGAGTCTAATGATATCAAATGAGAAGAGGAAACTCTCCTTCGTTTGTGCTGAGTCTTGCTAAGTTTTCAATGAGTATAAATCTTCTTAATTTGATTATTTTTCCTAAAAATTTAATGAAAAGAGAAATATTCTTGCCCAGGTATGATTTTCGGACTTTTTAAAACTATGTATTTTTTTTATACTACATTTTGAAGTGCGGAATCTGGGTTTTATATTAGTGATACTGCTAATTTAGACGGAACAGGGGAAGATATTCCAGAAGCAGTTTTAACCGCAGGATTAGGGTTAGATGGAGGGGTTGATCTTGAAGTCGTAAAAGCTTTTGTTGGAGGAGATATTAACGGGGAGATTTTCATCAATTTAAACGATCCCAATGGAGACGGCAAAATCCGTTCTAATGAACTTGATTTGAGTAATCCTAGTAATATTTTTGATCCCATTGCTTTAGATAACATTTATGCTCAGTTATCAGCTTGGTATCAAATTTTTCCTCTCGATAAAGTTTCTTTTCCTCTTTCCCCTCAGATTCCTTTACTTAACAAAGAACAACTTGATTCAGCTTCCAATGAAATTACAGGATTTGTTGATCAAATCAAAAATGCGATCGAAGATGCACAAGATTTTCTTGGAAACGTTTGGAAAGAAGTTGAGAAATTTGCTGGAGATGTAGCAAACGCAGTTAAAAAAGGAGTTGAAGATTTAATCGACTTTGGAAGTGACATTGGCCAAGCAGCAGTAACTGTTCTTAATACAACAACTCAGGCCGTAATTGATGGAAAAGATGCTGTTTTAGGTGTACTTGCTGATTTTGATGAGCAGTTTATTCAACCCTTTGTTGAGGGAATCGGTTTAGAACCTTTCTTCACTTATTTAGATGAAAGAATCCCCCTAAGAAAATGGTTAAAAGAAGTTAATAATGCCATTGATGACTTAGGGGAATATGTGAGTGCTGCTACAGCAGTGATCAATGGAAATACCACTGTAAAAGAAATCATTAAAGATATTCCAAAACTTTATACTTTTTCCGCAGAAATCATTGACGGTCAATTAGAAATTAACTGGGATAGTAATGCGAGTAATCAGTATTTACAAGACCCAAAAGCCGAATTATATGTCACCATTGAAGAAAGATGGGGATTAAAATACTTACAAGTTTTTTCCGCACCAATCAAAAGTCAAGAAAAGGTCGCTAGAATTTTTAAAGCTGAATGTGGTGGATTTTTGGGGACTGATTGTAGTTGGAACGAAAAAACCCCCGAAACCAAAGAAGTTGAACACCGCAATGCGTTTGAATTTAATCTTAACGATATCAACAAAATTGTTATCAATGGGACAAACTATGATGACAAAATTATTGTTGATAAATTAGTTGATACACCCGTCACTATCAAAGCTTATGATGGTAGGGATACCATTCAGGGAGGATCTAATGATGATGATCTCCAAGGTGGTAGAGGTGACGATACCATTATTGGTGGTGAAGGACATGACACCATTGGAGGGGATGAGGGTAATGATGTTTTAGTGGGTGGTGACACTGTTGAAGAAGATAATATCACAGGAAATGACAGTATCACCGGTGGTACTGGAAATGACACTTTAATAGGGGGTGCAGGAGAAGATACTTTAAAAGGAGATGATGATAATGATGTTTTGCGAGGGGGTGATGATAAAGATAAATTATACGGAGGTGATGGAGAAGACAATATTTATGGTGAGGGAGGTAATGATACTGCTTCTGGAGGGGGACAAAACGATTATATAGAAGGAGGGGAAGGGGATGATTCTTTGAATGGAGATGGTGGAGAAGATTATATTTTAGGTCAAGGAGGGGAAGATACTCTCAACGGTGGTATTGACAATGATCAACTGGATGGGGGTGATGATGATGATCATTTGTATGGAGACTCTGGAAATGACTTCTTACAAGGAGGTGAAGATAACGATCATTTGTATGGTGGGGATGACAATGATGTCTTAGAAGGAGGATTAGGAAATGATGAAGTTTCAGGAGGATCAGGAGATGATGATTTATATGGAGATAATCAAGATGCAACCGGAAACGGATGGGATGTCTTAAAGGGAGGAAAAGGGGATGATTATCTCAAAGGTGGAGGAGGTAATGATAATTTAGATGGAAATGAAGATGCTGACTTATTAGAAGGAGATGACGGAGACGATATCCTCCGAGGTGGAAAGAATGATGATACCGATGCTAACGATATTTTTGAGAGGGGGTGATGGAGAAGACGAATTATACGGGGGTAACAGTGGAGAAGGAAAAGGAGTCTTTCGAGGTGGAGTTACTTTAGAGGGAAATAATTCAGCACAATATGACTTTTTGGATGGTGAAGCAGGAAAAGATAAATTATTTGGGGAAGGAGGAACAAATTATTTACGTTCAGAAGTTTTATCTGATTATTCTGTTGAACAGGTTGCAGGAGGGGATGAGTTAAATTACTTTATTATTGATCTCAATAGTTTAGCTAATTCAACATATTATCGAGATTTCGTAATCTCTTTAGGTAACGTCCAAAGTCAGGATTTTCTTTTCTTTAATACCGAAGAGATTAACGATTTAATGGAGTTTTATAATACCTCTGTTAACTTCAATAGTGATGGGATTGAAGTTAACGGTATTCGTATTGATGGTATTGGTCAGATCAGTCTTAACTTACCTCTTACCGCTTATGACAGTCGAGTCATTAAAACGGGAAATCCTTGGTTGAATTTTGATGCAAACTATCAAATAATTGAAACAGAAACTGGGTTTAGACTATTGTATGAACCCTCTGATTTACCCGGATTAAAAACAGAGTCTTTGAGCATTTCTGATACCACTCTCAAACCTGATCAAACCTACGAGCTTGACTTTGCCATTCGTAATTATGGAAACAGTAATGCAGATCCGTTTAAGGTTGATTTTTATCTCAGTAAAAATTCTAATCCCTCGGATCTAGATCCTAATGTTCATCTAGGAACTTATGAAGGTTTTAGTAATGGACTCGTAAGTCGTTCTACTGTTAACGATACTCAAACAATTGAGTTACCAGAATTTGAATATAATTACTCTTCTTTTTCCTTCTTTAATCCTGAAACAGAGTTAGATGAACAAGGATTCAGAGATGGTTCTCAGCGCAATTCATTAGGACTCAATTTAGTTAATAATTATCTGATCAGTGTCGTTGATTTCAACAACGAAGTTACTGAGTTTGATGATAGTTATACATCATGGGATCGGAAGATTATTCCCATCACTATCGATGCTCATAAACCAGCAGATTTATCTTTTGATTATTTCCGAGTTCGAGATGATATCAATAGCGATCCCAATGCAACTATTGTTACCCAACCGGGTCAACTCTTAGACTTTAATTATACTATTCAAAATACAGGAGATTTTGCAGTAGAAGATGATTTTGTCATTAGTTATTATCTCTCTACCAGTGATAAAACAGAATATAATGATCAACGACGTTTTTCTCGAAATGAATTTGAGCAAAACGATATTTATTTAGGAAGTCATGAAGTTAATTTGTTCACTCCTATTGATCCAGGAGAGGTTTATGATCCTGGTAATTTATTATTAAATGCAGGTTCTATTGTTTATGATGGAACTGGTGGAGTTTCTATAAAAAATGATGAGAATATTATTCGTCCTACCACTATTCTTAGCTTTATTATTGATAGTTATGGTCGATTCGATGATGCACCGATCGCCATTGGTTTAGACGGTTATTATTGGCAGTTAGCAGGAGAAGTTAACCCCGAATGGAATCAAGAATTTAATCAGGGTACGGGAATTCAACATAATAAAAAATATGAGATTCCTGTGGGTGAAATTTTAGCAGGGACAGCAGTTTCTTACCTCAATTTTATTAATACTGAAGGTGATTTTAAAGAGGTTTATTTAGGAGAACCAGATATTAACATAAATCTTCCTGATTGGAATCACTCAATTTGGGATACTGTTGGGGAAGGAACCTATTATTTACACACAGTTATTGATGGTAATCATGATGTTGGTGAACGAAATGGGTTAAATAATTGGGAAACAGAAGAAATAGAAATTAAGTTACCAGACTTATCACCTTCTCTTTCAATAAATGCAAGGTTTGATGGTTTATATGTTGGGGAAAGTTTTCCTACTACTTTAACAGTAGAAAATAAAGGTAATGCTTTTTCTCCTGGAACCAAAGCACATATTTATATTTCTAAAGATAGCACTATTAATTTCCAAGATGAATTAATTAAAACCTTTGATATTTATGGATTAGGAATTGATCAAAAAAGAGAAGAAGACTTTGAATTCTTTTTACCTGCTCACGATGATACTTTTTGGACTTATGATGGAGACTATTATCTCGGTGTTGTCGTTGATGGGAATAATTTAATTCCTGAAACCGATAATACTAATAATAGTAAGAGTTATAAGATTGATGTAACTCGTACTGATAAACCTGTTGTCAGAGTTGAAGATTCATCAGATGGTTTTACTTTTAAAGTTAATCAAAATGTTCCCTCATTAAAAGTCAACTATCATCTAAAAACGAAAGAAGACTATTTAGCAGAATCTTTACCTGCTTATGATAAAGAAACAGATAGGTTTTATACAGATATTGATAGTTATTTTGATCTTGAACAAGGAACTTATCATAACTTATCTGAAAAGGAAAATGAAGAGACAGTTTCTCAACAGGAAAACACAGAAACTGTTACTCAAGAGGAAAAACCAGAAATAGTTAATGATTATTATGATGTAGCAGAAAATAAGTATCAACTAGAAGATGGAAGTTATTACGATTTTATCCAAGGTAAATATGTTGATGCTGATGGTAATAGTTCCGATTTAGCTTATAAAATAACTTCAGAATTTACCAATAAATATGATTCCTATGCTCAAGGTTACTATGATGCTGACTATACAACAGAAACGTATATAGTTCCCCTTGATCTTATCAATGATTCTTACTATTTACCCGATAGCAAACTCTATTCTTTTGCTTATGGTTACTACAGTTTAGACGAGCAGCGTTTTTATACTCAGGAACCCATCGAAAATAGCGATTATCATGATACCCAAACGAATACTTATACTTATTCTAATGGTGTAGTTATAGATCCTAATAAAAATTATAATCCTGCTGACTATTACTTTGATATTAATGGAAATGATCCTAATAGTAGCAGTCAACAATATTATGCTCCCGATACAGGTTATTATCATCTAGATACAGAAACTTATTATGACTCTAATAGCAATGCTTATTATGACTCTTATGGTGGTTATTTCGACATAACTAATAAGCGTATTTATGAAAGTGATGGCAGTTATCTTGATATAAATAATCATCGTATTTACGAAAGTAACGGTAATTATTTTGACATCAATACTGGATATTATCACTATGCTGATGGTTCATATTTTGACATCAGTAGTGGTTATTATGATGCTGATGGGAACTATTATGAACCCCCCGTTGATCCTGACCCTGACTTGGGTTATGATACTAGCTATTATGATCCTTCAGGGGGTTATTTTGATGGTTATTCCTATACAACAGCCTATACAACAGCAACAGGTTCAAGTGTATCTGATTATGGAGAATATTATGGTACTAATGGATCATACTATTCTCCTTCAGGAGAATATTATACAAGTAGTAGCAGTTATTATTCCTTTGAATCTAATGACTATTATATCTTTAGTGGTTATATTGATAGTGAGGCAAGATATTGGACATTTGAATTATTAGATAGCTATTTCGATCCCACCACCAGAAAAATTTACGATACAGTTAATAACACCGAAAGAGATATAACCACCAGGGGTGAAGTTTATTTCAACGAAGAAGATGGAAATTATTATAATACTAGCACAGGTAATTATTTCGAAGGAACTTATTATTATCGTCCCGATGGTAGCTATTATGATGATAGCGATGGTTACTATTATGATGCTTTGGGAGGATATTATGATCCTGAGCAAAATCGTTATAATCTAGCATCTAGTGCATATTTTGATACCAATACCAATAATTTTTATCCTAATAGTTCAGATAATTTTGTTTATTTTGATGCTGAGAAAAATCGTTATCAAAATAGCGACAATGGTAGTTATTTAGATCCCATAACTCACCGTATTATTAATACAGACGGAACCTATTTTGAACCTGATGGGGGTTATTATTATCAAACCGATGGTAGTTATGTAGACTCTAAAAATCGCACATACCATATTCCTGATGTGGGTTATGTAGAAGATATAATAGAAGTAGGAGATTATTCTTCTCCGGCTTTTCAATGGTCATACATTGGAGAGAAACTAGATGGACGTTATTATGATTTTGGAGGTGGTTTTTTCGAGGATGATACCCGTGTTGAAATTCCTAATGATAATTATTACTTACCCACAGAAGATTATTATAATGTCAAAAAAAATCAGTTTTATAGTAAGTCAGGATTCTATTTAAATCAACAACAAGATTCACTTTACTATCATTACGTTGATGATACCACAGGAACAGAAGAAGAGCGCATAATTAATCCTATTGCTTACGCTTTACCTAATATTGCTACCCGTGGGAAAGATTATAACCTGAGTCCCTTTGCAGGTGAAAAATTTGTTAGTGTACTCGGAAAAAGAACAGGACAAACCTTAAGATTTGAATCTTTATTTCACCTAGTATTTGACCCCGATGAAATCATGTCACTACAACTGAAAGAAAGTACAGAAGACAGTAGTGACTATTTAATTGGTTGGTCTACTGAGGTTACTAAATCTATTGAAGAACCTCCTTTTGATAATAGTTACAAAGCTTATTTCCAAGTCTCTGAAGATGATTCTCTTAATCATTTGGTGGGTACAATTGAGGGTTATCACCCGAATAATAAACCTTTAACTTACTATTTGATCGGTGATTTCTTAGAATATTCTGCACCTGAAGATGTAAGATAATATTCATATAGTTACTCAGATTATCATGATGTTATCGACTCATTTGATCGAGATTTTGATGGAAAATTTCCCTTTTCTATTGATTCAGAAACAGGTAAAATTACTGTTAATGGTCCTGATGATATCTCTCTAAGTCCTCTTCCTAATGAAGATGCTGATATTATTAACGGTATCGATCATTATCAATTAGTCATTGCATTTACAGATGGTCCTAAAAATGTGGACGGACGACGCATTTTTGATCAAGTCATTATTGATATAGAAGTCACTCCAGGTAATCAAGCACCTACTGATATTTTAATAAGCAATTTATCAGTAACAGAAAATGCACCTAATGATACTTTAATTGGGGAATTAACAACAATTGATCCTGACTCACAAGAATTTACCTATGCTATATTTGACCAATATGGCGATCCTTTAGACAATTTTAAAATTGTTGATAATCAATTACAAGTAGCAGATACAACTCAACTAGATTTTGAGACAGAATCCTTTTTTGAAATTATCATCAAGAGTACAGATAACCGTGGATTAAGTATAGAAGAAACCTTTACAGTAGAATTAATTGATGACCGAGATTTTGATATTACTGGAACTGAAGAAGATGACTTCATTGAAAGTGGTATTGGGGGAGAAGTTATCACTGGTTTAGGTGGAAAAGATACCTTCGCTTATGATAATGTAGATGAATTTGGAGATATTCTTACTGATTTCAATGCCGAAAACGATGACATAATTGATGTAAGTGGATTATACTATACCTATACTGATTGGGGATATGATCTAGAATCTGTTGTTGGTCAAACTCCTTTTGAAGACTTAATTACTGTCACTGGAGTCGGTAACGAAAATACACAAGTCTTTATCAGACCTTATGGACAAATCTATCTTGATTATCTATTACCTTTAGCAACTTTAGAAGGGGTAACACCTGCTCAAATTGATGCTAATGATTTCATTTTCTCTTAGTCAAATTTTTAACTGTACTTTCGTTTTTTCAAGGAAACACTATTATGTCTAACATGACTATCAACTCCCACATGAAAACTTTATTAGGGGCGATCTCATTTTTTCCCATCCTATCCCTTACCCCAACCGCAGCAACAGCAGCAAATTTAGGTTTTGAAAATAATAATTTCGATAATTGGCAAACATCAGCAAACACCAGCATTGTAGATAGTAGCTTTGGAGTAACTCCCACAGAAGGAAACTATCAAGAATTATTATCTACAGCAGGAGAAGATAATAGTCCTGTTTTTGAGTTAGTTTTTCAAGGTCCTCCACCACCTATTTTTGGGATAGGAGACAGTCTTCAAGGACAAAACCAAGGACAAGGGTTCCTCTTTTCTCAAAGTCAAATTACTGATTTTGGTAACAGTTTATCCCCCCAAAGCACTTATACTCAAGGTTCAGCTATCAAAACTAATATTACTGTTAATGCAGGAGATACCTTAAAGTTTGATTATAATTTCCTCACCAATGAACATTCATCTTTACCCATAAGTAATAATGACTTAGCATTTTTTAGCATCAATGAGCAACTATTTGAGTTAGCAATGTTAAGCAGTGTAGAAAGTAGTTTGCTCCCCTCTTCAACGTCTTTTAGTAGAGAAACTGGTTATCAACAATATACTTACACTTTCACCAAATCTGGTAATGTTACCTTAGGATTTGCTATTTTAGATGAAGAAGATGTTCACGGTGATTCTGGTTTACTCGTAGATAATATTCGCATTGAACCAGGAGTTAGCGTTCCCGAACCCTTAACCATTCTAGGTGCAATAACTGCCATCGGGTTTGGAACTTGCTTCAAAAAAAGTATTTTTTCTCACAATAAAAATTAATTGATACCCCCAGACTTCCCACCCTCCCCACCTCTGGTATCTCCTGTGTCAAACTCCATTCATCTCGTTTTTTGCAAAAATGGGATGCTTCTCTTGTAACCTTGCGAAAATCAAAAATTCTGTTTATAATTAGGATATACCACATGGGGCCGCAACGGCTTCGACAGGCTGGCGAAATCCAAATTGTGATTCAGGTCGAGAGTGAGTCTCCTCTCGTAAATACAAGACTCAAAACAATAGTAACTGCGAACAACATCGTAAGCTTCAAGCGCGTAGCAGTAGCTGCGTAGAACTCTCTCATAGAGTCGCTTACCTCTGACCTGACTCCGTTAAGGACTCGGAGGTACCAACCCCAACGGATGCCCTTAATAGCTACCTCTGGTTGGCTGTTGAGCTAAGACTACACCAGAGCATCCCACCGTTCGGGAGAATGAGCGGTTCCCGTCTGAGGGTCAGAAAGACTAAGCCTGTGAATGAGCGGTAGGTCAATACCCAGTCTGGACAGCAGTTCGACTCTGCTCGGCTCCATTCTTAAAGCTTGAAATGGGATGGACAGTGATAAATTCATTAGTCCATCCTTGAAGCGTACCAAAAAGCCCAAAAAACCAGCAAACCGAAGAGAGAAGTACCAAGGGCGATGGCAAAACTGTGAAATATTTGGGAATCAATAAGAGTCATTTGGATAAGTAGGGGAGAGAGGTTACAGACCAGTAAGCATAAGCCTTATTTACAAATATAATAAGTGTTTCTCGAATGAATGAAATTGCTTAATTTAAACTTAACGTCCTCTCAATAGAAAAGATATTCAACATAAAGGTATCATAAACATTAAACACGAATCTAGTCAAACACAGCGGACAAAATATTAACTTTCTCAACTATTGATTAAGTTATATTTAGGGTTTGCTGAATAAAAGCAAAACCCTATTCTTTAAAAGGTTACACCCATATTCGCGATCGCAAAAAAGATCAGCTTTGTCGGCTACAAACCGCTATAATTGGTAGAAACACCTCCCAGTTGTTGGTCAAGAACAAATGTATCGAAAAGAGGAGCAACCTTTACCGCCCCCAGAAAAATTTGAATTACCTTTCGAGGGCAAATTGTCCCCCAATAATCGTTGGGTAATCATGGCAGAGTTGATACCTTGGGATGATTTTGAGGAAGAATATGCTAAACTTTTTTCAGCAGAAAAAGGTGCGTCAGCCAAACTATTTAGAATGGCATTAGGGACATTAATTATTAAGGAAAAATTAGGAACAAGTGATAGAGAAACTATAGAACAGATTAGAGAAAATCCCTATCTACAATACTTTATAGGTTTAAATTGTTATCAACAAGAGCCACCACTGGAATCTTCAATGCTAGTTCATTTTAGGAAAAGAATTGATGGAGAATTGATAAACAAAATCAATAAAAAAATAGTAAAAAGAGAAATAGACAAGAGTGATAAAGAAGTAAAAAAAAAGGATTGTCTCCAAGAAAAAGGAGAAAAAATAAAAAATAAAGGTAAACTAATTTTAGATGCGACTTGTGCGCCAGCAGACATCAAATACCCAACGGATTTAGGCATATTAAATCAAGCCAGAATTGAGACAGAAAGAATAATAGATAATCTTTATAAACCATTAAGAGTAAAATTGAGAAAAAAGCCGAGAACTTCTAGAAAAATTGCTAGAAAGGAATACTTAAAAGTAGCTAAAAAACGAAAAGTATCTTATCAAGAAAGAAGAAAAGCTATCGGGAAACAGTTAAAATACCTTAAGAAAAATTTAGGAAATATAGAAGACTTAATTCAAGCTGGGGCTTCCCAGGAAAATCTGAGTAAAAGACAGAAAAATTGTCTAGAGACTATCAAAAAAGTTTATGAACAACAACAGTCAATGTGGGAGAATAAGACCCAGAGTGTTCCTCAAAGAATTGTAAGTTTAACTCAACCGCATATTCGTCCAATAGTGAGGGGAAAAGCAGGAAAACCAATAGAGTTTTGAGCTAAACTCTCAGTAAGCTGTGTAGATAACTATGTGTTTCTAGACAAAATAAGTTGGGGAAACTTCAATGAATCTTGTCATTTAAAAGAACAAGTAGAAAAGTATAAAGAAACGTTTGGCTATTATCCCGAATCCGTCCATGTAGATAAAATTTATCGAACTAGGGAAAACAGAAATTGGTGTAAGGAAAGAGGGATAAGAATCAGTGGTCCGAAGTTAGGAAGACCTCCGAAAAATGTCAGTGAAGAAGAAAAGAAACAAGCCCACTCCGATGAATGCTTCCGTAATGCTATTGAGGGAAAGTTTGGACAAGCTAAACGAAGATTTAGCCTAAATCTCGTGATGACAAAACTCCCTGAAACCTCCATTACATCTATTGCTATTACATTTTTATTTGTCAATCTTTCTAAACTTCTGAGGCAGTTTTTGTCGCTTTTTTTGTCCTTATTTACTAATAATAGAACAGGGGAACTCATCAAACCGCCTTTCATTAATTTTGATTATACTTTAAACAATTTTTATGTACTAAAACTTATTGATTTGTCAGAAAATTCTTGGTCAAAAGTGGCATAAATTTTGGAGAAACTTTTTCAGCAAACCCTATTTAATATTAACTTTGATATATTACATTTTCCTTAAGAATTATCAATCCACCACTTGAAACCACTAAAGTAGATTAGGTTTAGCGGTGACGCACAGCCAAAAAATTAAATAGATTTTAGATCCGTTTGCGGTCGGTGCGCCCGTGAACGTTAAATAATACGGCACAGTAATGGCGGTCTGACGGGAACTATTTCGGTAGTCTAGTTAAGAGTCTATATGGGAATCCCTCGCGCCTCTCGCGACGGGAGGTTCAATGTTAATGGGTGGCACAATTTTAGGCACAACCAACAAAGGTGATCCCTTTGCCTTTCCTATGAATGATGGGACGGTGCGCGATCGCTCCTCAGAACCTACTTTTTTCCTGATAACCTGTGACAAAATCTCCTAATAATTAGTAGATTTCGACTTTTTTAGGCAAAAAATCCCTAGATAAGCAAAAACTCCGACGGGACTACCCGCGGAGATCAAAATGGTTACTTAGAATAATGACACAAATCTCAAAAAAAATACTCTGTCTTTAAAGAGATTTAATATTTTGCATTGTACCGTGAAAAAACTTAACATTAATTCTGAGTCAAAGCATCTGACACGGTAATATAGTAGACCTCCTTAAAGTCCTAAACCCTTTGTCTAGTGAAGTAAGCTCCCTGTCGGACTTGAACCGACGACCTACTCATTACAAGTGAGTTGCTCTACCAACTGAGCTAAGGAAGCGATTGAGAACTGATTTTTAATCAGTCACTCTAAACTGATAATAACACGAATCAAGCCATACTATTTTCCATTGCCCAACGAGCTAATTCAGTCCGATTTTTCAGACTCGTCTTATTGAGCATATTAGAAACATGACTTTCTATAGTGCGTCGACTAACACTAAGTTTCTCCGCAACCTCTCGATTAGAAAGACCTTTGGCTACCAACTGAACCACTTTTGTTTCTGTTGGAGTCAATTCTACATGATTGGGAACATGAATACGACTACCCTCATCAAGAGAAAGATTAGCTTTATGAAGCATCAAACGGTTGGCCTGTTTCAGGGAAGACTCCACTTGAGCTACTAACTCCTCCGGTTCAAAATTGGACTTTGGACAAAAAAAGTTTGTTAGCGTATATTTTACGCTAAACTAAAATCCCAAAATATCGGCTCTGTATCAGTCAATAAAATTGGCTGACAAATAGGGCTAATCTATAGATTCTGAGGAAAACTAAGGAGCTTTTAAGTTTTCAGTTGATTTTTTTGCTCCCTTTCTTGATAACATCATGACGAGTTCGTGGGGCTTTTTTGTAACCTTTAATACGTCCGGAAGAAAAACCTCGACGTTTGGGAAATTTGGCGAAAGTCCCCAAGGTCGTCATTATTCTTGAAAAGTCTCTTTGAACTAGACTAGGGGTGATTTTGATGGATTTATTAGTCTTCAAATACTGTTCCCAATCACGGGGTAAAACCACAGCTAATTTTCTGGCAGCCCACAAATTTACATAAGAAAGAAGTGTTAGTTTAAACCAATTTTCTTCATGATGTACATCGGGAGTTAAATAAGATGTCATCAATAATCTTTGTTTACCAAATCGAAAAAGATGTTCCATGTCATAACGTTGTCGATAACACTGATAACAATCAACTAAACTTAACTCATCGCGCCGAGAACCAATAACAATAAGCCACATAGGTTTCCAAATACTATTTCTTTCTTGAGCTCTGACAACAATCTGGAGTAAAGTAAAGGGGTGATTGTTCATTTTATAGTTTTTAGTTCCTCTCATTAACATCTGTTTCCATCCCGAAATAGTCACTGTTAATTGACGACCTTTTTTTCGTTGTAAAGGGAACATGATGAACTTCATCAGGTTCAGTCCAAGTTTGGTCATCTTTAAGGTCAAATTTATCCCCATACCAACGGGGATGTCCCGAAGTTTTGGCTTGATTTGGGTCCCGAATAAATTGACGATAAAAAACTCGGTCACTTCTAACTCTTGTAATAGTAACTACGTCTTCATGCTTAACTTGTTCCCCAATAAAATCCTTTTGGCTGTAGTCACTATCAGCCACTAAGACAGATAATTTATCAGAAAATAAAGAACTTTGCCAGATTTTTTTTAGTTGTTGATTGCCTTGATTTACTCCTTTATGTTTAGAGGGGACTAGCTCTCCTGATAAGGGGACAGCCCAAGGGACTTTTTCTGTGTCTATTTGGTCAGGTAAAGCGCAGACAACGGAATAACAATGTCCAATATTAATGGGTTTATTTCCCTTAATTGGATTGGGGTAATGAATAAAGGTTTTATCCGCTAACGTTTCGGCAAACGGTCGTGGACAGGGAGTTGTGTCAATACCAAATAAGTTATAATGTTTTGAAGTGGGAGGAATTGTTCTCGATACCGCTGAAAATAAAGTCTCAATTCTCTGTTCATAATTAGGGTCAGTTTGAGTGGGTAAAAACTATTGAATTCCTCTATATAAACTGTTATAATCTCTTCTAAATAAAGGATTGAGAGACAATTCAACGACTGAGTGAGCTTGTTGGTTACTGGAGAGGGCATCGAGTAATTCTATAATAGTTTCTTTTCTAGCTTTTAGTCCTTGGAAGAGGTTAGACCTCCACACCAGGAATTCCTCGACAGACGTAGCCGTTTCATTTTTGGTCATTTTTAAAATTTATTACCTTATAAATTAGCGGAATATATACGCTAACATCAAAAGAGGTTGTTTGTTACAGTTAAGGCTAATGTCATCACATTCCGAACTTAAGACCAGTCAAGATGTCCACCTGAGAGCCAAACAAATTAAGAGTCTAATTCGCTCTCTTAAACAGAAAATAAAGAAAATTGAACGGGAAGGGGAAGTAGCACCAGCTAATTGTCATATTATTCGTTATCAGGTTAATGGAAAGGGAACAATCTACTGGTATTATAAACTACAGGCTGCTGAATCAATTTTTCCTATGGCCACTAATAATGAGAAAAAAACCAAATATAAATATTTAGGACGAGCCGGAAGTTCTGCTCATATTGATGCTGTAGAAAAACTCACTAGAAGAAATCTCATTGATGAATTAGAACGAGTCATTCAATCTCTAACTGAAAGCTACTTAGATATCTATATTGGAACCGAAACTGAATGAAGCTATTTAATATTTAAAATCCCCTAAAAAGATGGAAAGAGAGTTTTTAAAATCACCTTAATTCTCTATTTTAGCTCTGGAGATATGTTTAGTGTAAAATTTACGCTAACAATTGTTTTTTATCCAAAGTCCAATCAAAAGGCTTGACCATATAAACGTCAGCCCCGATGTGCAGTCCTTTTACTCTATCTTGGCTTTGTCCCTTGGCAGAAAGAAACATCACTGGAATCCAACTGGTACGGGGGTCTTGACGTACTTGCTCAATCAAAGCATAACCATCCATTTCTGGCATCATGACATCGCAGATGATCATATCAGAAATCTGTTCACCCAAGACTTTGAGTGCTTCTTTTCCATTGTCTGCTGTGGTTACCTCATATCCCTGCAATTCTAGATAATCTTTTACTAGCAAAACTAAATTGGGATCATCATCGACTAATAATAAGTGCTTATTGTCTTTTTGAGATTTATCTTTTAAGGGTGCCATCTTTTTTTTTGGAGTAAATTTTGATAAGGATTCTGTTTAGAAGCATTTGTGGAGATCTAGACCGCTTTAATTTAATCTTAACCTATTTTGACCTTTTTAAAGGATATTTTATTATCTTTTTTGGTCTATTATCTCACTGTTAAGTTCAGTGGTTGGGTGAGATTTCTGAGAGGGTTCCGGTAAAGCATGAGTACAAAAGGCATAGTCTTCCACAACTTGATCCCCAATTAGATGTTCTTGAATAATACGTTCAATAACGTCGGGAGTTGCTTGGCGATACCAAACTCCATCAGGATAAACTATAAGAATTGGTCCTTCGATACAAACCCGTAAACAATTGGCCTTTGTGCGAAAAATGCAAGCCGGGTTAGCTTCTGTCACTCGATCGAGTCTTAGTTCTTTGAGACGACGTTTAAGATAGTCCCAAGCTTCTAGACTGGTTGCTTTGGAGCAACATTTGGGCTTAGTTTGATCAGCACAAAGGAACAAATGTCTTTGGATTTGATTAAGTCCCAAGCTTTGAGTCGTTTTTGATAAACTATCTGGGTATTTTAATATGGTTTGAATATGGGATGCCGTTTCTTCTGAAGTATTTATAATTGGTTTACTCATAGACATTTATTCCAGAAGGATTCACTTTTTATTTTAGTCTATAACGAGGTTTCTCGGAAGTACAATCGGACAATTCTTGAGAAAATTTATTTTAGTTAAATTAATCTAAGTAATTTTATTGACTCTTCTTTTTTCTCAAGGCAAACCTCTCAGTATTATCCCTATATATTGGCAAACATACTGGGTATTAATACAGTAGAAAGGGATTCAGAGAGTTAAGTTACCATTTTAAAACAGCAGCCTCTTCACCTTTTTCTCTTCGTATTTTTCCATCTTTTTCAAACCAATCAATAATTTGTTGATGGGTTAAATCTTCTAGAGAAACATCTATATCTTGAGCAATAATGGTTAATAATCTTAAGGAAGAAATGGTTAAACGAGTTAAAAATTTTTCTGGGGCAGTTAATAAAGCTTTATCGACATCGGCTGATTCTTCAGGAGCTAAAAATTGAGCAGGAGAGCCAGGTTGATTCATCTTTCTAGAAGTAATTATTTGAAGCTAATTTTACCATAGTCTGGGGTTGTATCTTTTTTTAATCCAAGCAGTATCCCTTATCTGTTCAGAACTTAGTTGAACCAATCAATATAAAATAGACTATCATGTAATTGGTCAGTTATATCTGGTGTGTAGAGAGAATCTATGATGTTAAACAAATTTATGACTAAAAAATTAGTGGTGTTATTAACCCTCTTAAGCACTAGCTTGGGCTTAACACCTTTAACTGTAGCTCAGTCCATTGATCAAGTGGATAAAGATCCTTATCAAAGCAATGAGAAGGATCCCAATGGAGACATCGGGAATTTTATGAATCCTCTAGACTTAATGCACCGAGCTAATTTGGAGAGAAGTCGTAATGGTGGTGAATTCGCCGAAGATACAAGGGATAGTCTCTCTGAGGCGGCTAAGTCTTTTCGAGAAGCACAAAGACAACTTTTAGAAGCACAGGATTCTGATAATTCTTTTGAGGCTGTGAATAGTTCACCATAATAGTAGTCTTAACTACAATATGTAGTGCTATAGGGGTCAACGCTTCGACTATGCTCAGCGTTAATCCCTACTTTCGGAAATTGGTATCATAAACATTCAACAGAAATATAGTCATATATAGTCAAATAAGGATAAATATGTCAAGTTATTTTGTACTTAACTAGAGCCTCCTTGACAAAAATTAATGACTCTGTAAGTCCCTTTAATGGTACAATGAAACCAACTCGGAAATCCAGGGGAATCCCTCTTTCTCCTAAATTCATCCATCACTTGTGTGCTTGGTGATTAAACAACATTTTTACTCCTTAACTTATGAGATTAGTTGAGAGACATATTATTAAAAAAAATCATCGGTTTTATGCTGAAATTGACCGACTATGTTTCTTATCAAAAAATCTCTACAACTATGCTAATTATTTAGTTCGTCAGTCTTTCATATTTGAAAACACTTATCGTAACTATCATGATATTCAGAAAACCTTGCAATCTCAATTAGACTATCAAGCAATGCCGGCTAAAGTTTCTCAACAAGTTTTAATGATACTTGACAGAAACTGGATAAGTTTTAAAGAGTCTAATTTAGCTTACAAAGAAACACCATCAAAATTTAAAGCCCGTCCTCGTCTCCCTGGATATAAACATAAGGTCAAGGGCAGAAATGTGGTGGTTTATACAGCGCAAGCTATCAACAAAAAACAGCTTAAACAAGGTATCATTAATCCCAGCCAGACTGCAATTTACCTGAAAACCAAGGTAGATACTTCAAAAATCAAACAATTTCGTCTTGTTCCCAGACTTAACCATTATGTCATTGAGGTCATTTATGAAGCAGATAAACAACAATACCAGTTAGAAGAAAATAATTATGCTAGTATTGATATTGGTTTAAACAATTTAGCTACATTAACTTTCAATCAAGCCGGAATAAAACCGCTCTTGATAAATGGCAAACCGTTAAAATCTATCAATCAATACTATAACAAAGTTAAAAGCGACTTACAATCTCTTTTAGGAGAAAATCAATCAAGCCATAAACTAAAAAAACTTTGTAATAAAAGAGAATTCAAGATTAATGATTATCTCCACAAAGCATCTCGTTTGATTATTGATACTCTGAGCAATCAGAAAATAGGAACTCTGATTATTGGCCACAATCCTGACTGGAAACAGAAGATTAACTTAGGGAAAAGAAATAACCAAAATTTTGTATCTATTCCCTATAATAAGCTCATAGGAATGTTATCTTATAAAGCAGATATGGTGGGTATTAAGGTAATTATTACTGAAGAATCTTATACATCAAAAGCTTCGTTTCTGGATAATGACCCGCTTCCTATTTATCAGAAAGGTCAAAAAAATAAAGTAACTTTTTCTGGGAAAAAAGTAAATAGAGGTTTGTATCGCACTGGCAAAAGAAAATTAATCAATGCCGATGTTAACGGGTCGTTGAACATCATGAGAAAAGCAGTACCAAATGCTTTTAGCTATGGGATAGAGGAGCCAGTGCGTTGGGCGGGTTCCCCGACTTGAAGCAACTGGCGTGGTGTTGTAGTTCACCCAGTCAGGGTAATACCGGCAAAATAAGGATATGTCATATTTGACTATATTTTTATGAACTATAAGTTAAAGAAGAATTTCTATAAGATGATGGTTACTGAGCTAAAAAACGAAATCGAATCAGAAATTATTTATCCAGACAGCGACGGTAAACCAATGGCCGATAATACCCTTCAGTTTCGTTGGATTACCATGATAAAAGCTAATTTAGATTGGTTATTTAGCCAAGATGATAATGTCTTTGTTGCTGGTGATTTACTTTGGTAGCCCTTAGAAGGTGACAATAAAAAAAGACTAGCACCGGATGTTATGGTGGTGTTTTGTCGTCCCAAAGAAGAAAGAGGTTCCTATCAACAATGGAAAGAAGATAATATTGCCCCTCAAGTAGTGTTTGAGTAATTGCTCACCGCAATAAAGAATCTGTCTTGACAACATAAAGGTAAAATCGGGGATTTTTATGTATAGTGGGGGTTATGACCACAAATGCTACCATTGATTCAAAGCTAGTTAGAGCTATCGCCGATGAACAGTTGGCGAACAATGTCTTCATGATTGAGTGGCTAGTCAAGGCACAACAACAGTTATCTCTTCAACAAAGACTGATTGACCAGCAACAACAACAAATCTCTACACAACAGCAAGAAATTGAAAAATTGAAAGAAGAGAGAGATAAGCTAAAAAACCGTAACTCAAAAAACAGTTCAGTCCCCCCATCATCAGACCAACTAAAAAAGCCTTCTGACAAAAAGAAACGCAAAAAAGGATTTAAACGCGGACCAAAATATGACCACCCAGGGAAGACCCGTAATGGTTTTGGTCAGCCCGATAAGATAGTCCCTTTAGAACTAGAAAACTGTCCTGTTTGTGGGGGTTCAGTGGAACGAGATGAAGTAGTTCCCGAAAAAGTCCAGCAAGTGGCTGAAGTAGTAGACCAACCCATAGAAATCAGGGAATATCGTCGCGGATTCTATAAATGTCCTAGTTGTGGATGGTCAGATTACAGTCCTGTTCCATTGGGAGTTAAAGAAGGATTCAGTTATGGGGCGCGATTAAGTAGCATCGTGGGCTGGCTTGGCTATGGGGGTAATCTTACATGGCGTAAACAGGAACATTTTATAGAGTATGTCTTTGGCATTCCCATTTCTCAAGGGAGCCTTGCCAAAATGCACAAATGGTTTCAAGAAAGTTTAGAACCCTTGACCCAACAGTGGTTAAAGTACATCCAGCAGCCAGGAATCCGATGTGTTGACGAAACCAGTTATTGCATCGATGGCATCAAGTATTGGGTTTGGGTAGCCACATCAAATGAGGTCTGTGTGTTGATGTTGGCTCCCACTAGAAGCTCCGCAGAAGTCGAGAAATTGTTAGGAGCAGATTTTAAGGGCATCCTCACCAGTGACTGCTATAGTGCCTACTTTAGACAAAGTGCGATGGCCAAACAGAAATGTCTGGCACATTTAGAACGAGAGTTAGAGTCCCTTAAAACCAGTCGTTTTCAAGCGAATCGAGAATTTGCTGCCGATGTACAGCAAGTTTTAGCAACCGCCCGTATCCATTATCGTCATTATCATGCTCGAAATTTAACCCTTGAAGACTTAGGCTCCAAAAGAACAGAAGTCGAGAACTCACTGCAAAAGATTTTTAAAGCAACTCCCAAAAAAGGATGGCCTTATGATGCACAAAGATTGATTAACCGTCTCAAACGTCATTGGGAAGAGTGGTTCACCTTTCTAACTTATCCTGAAGTCAAACCAGATAATAATGATGCTGAGAGAGCTTTACGTCCCATTGTCATTCACCGCAAAGTAAGTGGGGGAGCAAGAAGCGACTGGGGTGCAGAGTTAGTCACCCAAATGTTCAGTTTTTTAGAGACCATGAGATTACAGGGGCAAAATGCCATTGTCCAATTATGCGAATTATTTTCATTAGCTGGTCGGAGTCCCCCAGGATTAGAGATGTAAAAGGCTCCGGAGCCGATGGGGGATAGATTTTTCTTGATCCCCCTATCTCTCTGCACAAAAATACAAAAGGTTAGCGGATAATCTCCGCTAACAAAAAACTATCTTACTATTCTTTTTTTTTTCATATTGTTGTTTTTATTTGAGGTTTTAAAAAGACTTGATTCTGGGAATGTTAGTCATTAAAATAGCCGTAATAAATTAGCTTAAATTTTACGCTAAATCACAGGGCTTATATTTTTGTTGACTCAACTGATGTTGTTTGTAGTGCTTTTCAATAAGACTTTTTTGTTGCGGTGAGCAGTTACGTGTTTGAGGTTCTTTATAGTGAGCCTAATGCACCCTACTGAATGTTTTGTTGAGACAAAGTATACTAAAAATTTGTTGACTTACTGTAGAACACTGTAGGGTGTATTAGCATAGGGCAATACACCAGAAAACATGATTTTGGTGCATTACGGCACAAAAAAAGTATAGTAGTTGCCACAAAACATCTAGTTTGCCTAATGCACCCTACTTAGTGTTCTGTTTAGGAAAAGATAAATTTTCGGCTCAATGTCTTTATACTATAGAACAATTGATAGTGATTGGTTGCCTTGTGAATAAATTCTGATAATTGATAACTGATAATTGACAATTGAAATGACAAACTCTACTAAAACTATCTGTCCTTATTGTGGTGTGGGTTGTGGTTTAGAAGTCTTACCACCGGCCCAACCAGGAAAAGCAGTCAACCGAGACAGCGAAGGGAACCCTATCTGGCAAGTTAGGGGCGATCGCAGTCATCCTTCCAGTAAAGGAAAAATCTGTATTAAAGGGGGAACCGTTAGCGAGTCTCTGGTGAAAGATCGCCTTAAATATCCCATGATGCGAGACAGTCTAACCGATGAGTTTCGTCGGGTGAGTTGGGATGAAGCAATGGAAGCGATCGTCAACCGTATGCAAAAAGTACGCTTAACCCAAGGGCCAGACGCATTATGTATGTACGGTTCCGGACAGTTTCAAACAGAAGATTATTACATCGCCCAAAAACTCTTTAAAGGGTTCCTCGGAAGCAATAATTTTGATGCAAACTCCCGTCTCTGTATGTCCTCTGCTGTAGCAGGTTATATCCAAAGTTTCGGCAGTGACGGGCCTCCTTGTTGTTACGAAGACTTAGAGTTAACCGACTGTGCATTTTTAATAGGAACTAACACCGCAGAATGTCACCCCATCGTTTTTAACCGTCTGCGCCTTTATCATAAAAAGAACCGTAAAGTAAAAATGGTGGTAGTTGACCCCAGACGTACCCAAACCGCAGAAGCAGCAGACTTACACCTAGCCATTAAACCAGGAACCGATATCGATCTCTTCAACGGTATCGCCTATTTATTGATGCGCTGGGGTCGTATTGATAGCCTTTTTATCGATGAATGTACCCAAAACTTTCCGGCCTACGCTGAGGTTATCCGTCATTATTCCCCCGAGTTAGTGGCCCGTAAATGTGGTATTCGTATCCAAGACTTAGAAAAAGCTGCTAAATATTGGGGTGAGTCGCAACGGGTGTTATCCTTATGGTCAATGGGGCTGAATCAATCTTCTGAAGGAACGGCCAAAGTTCGTACCCTGATCAACTTACATTTGATGACAGGAGATATTGGTAAACCAGGGGCCGGGCCTTTTTCCCTGACTGGACAACCTAACGCCATGGGAGGTCGAGAAGCTGGGGGACTCTGTAATATTTTACCTGGGTATCGACTGGTTAATAACCCCCAACATCGGGCAGAAGTAGAACAGTTTTGGGGTGTTCGGCCCGGTACTATTCAACCCCAACGAGGTCGTACAGCTTGGGAAATGATCCAAGGGTTAGAAACAGGAGAAGTAGGCTTTTTGTGGATAGCAGCTACCAACCCGGCTGTAAGTATGCCCGATCTGAAACGAACTCAAGCAGCCTTGAAGCGATCGCCTTTCACTGTTTATCAAGACGCTTATTACCCCACCGAAACCGCAACTTATGCCCATATCTTACTGCCGGCGGCCCAGTGGAGTGAAAAAACAGGGGTGATGACCAACTCAGAACGAGTAGTTAACCTTTGTCCCCAGTTTCGTGATCCTCCTGGAGAAGCAAGGGCAGACTGGGAAATATTCGCCGAAGTAGGACGACGTTTAGGGTTCGAGAAGCAGTTTAGTTTCCCAAACTCCGCCCAAGTCTATGCAGAGTTTGTCAAAATAACCGAAGGCCGTCCTTGTGATAGTTCCGGGTTGAGTTATGAAAAATTACGCAGATACGGACCTTTGCAGTGGCCTTATGCTGATACTTGGCCCTGTCTCGAAGGAGAGGAGTTAGACCGACAAAACCGCACTAATAAGCGACTGTACACGGATTTTTGCTTCAACACTCCAGATGGACGGGCAAGGTTTGGAGCTTATCATTCTAGGGGACTGGCAGAACCTTCTGATCAAGCCTATCCTTTCGTTTTAACCACTGGCAGACTATACGGCCATTGGCACACCCAAACCCGTACCGGACGCATTCCTAAAATCAACAAGAAACACCCTGAACCTTTTATAGAAATTCATCCTCGAGATGCTGCTAAATTGAACATTAAAGAGAATAGTTTGCTAGAAGTGCGATCGCGTCGGGGAAAAGCCTATTTTCCGGCAAAAATTACTAAAGAGATCGCTCCTGGTACTCTCTTCGTTCCCATGCACTGGGGCGCACTGTGGGCAGAGAATGCCGAGGCTAACGCTTTGACCCATCCTACGGCTTGTCCCAGTTCTTTGCAACCTGAGTTAAAAACTTGTGCAGTGCAAATAAGTATTGCCCGTGTTAACGAAGTCAGAAATCAGAGGTCAGAAGTTGTTTTTGAGACGAGGATTTAACCAAAATATCGAAAGAAGTCCCCGTCTAAAAATACTATCAAAATCCTCATATTTTAGTTATCAGCAAAACTTATGATTCGTAGGATGGGTTAGGCGCAGGGATGATTTTTCGGAAAACCTTATAAGTTTTGATTTGCGCCGTAACCCATCACAACCTGAGTTCGATATAAGGAAATTTATAGACAACTGGTCTTTCATCAATAGTCTTAAACCCTGATTATCTCATGGAAAAAACTCCGAACTCCGAACTCAGGTATCACACCTACTTTTTTCCTGATAACCTGTAACAAAATATACTAAAGATTAGTAGGTTTTGACATCGGAAATGGCTCGGTGATGACCCAGGTTTTTCTTCTCAACCAAGTTACTTGCAAAGAAGTCGATCAATATAGTTCCGTCCTTTTCTAGAAAGGATGAGGAAAATTACCTCTGGGGCTTTCACGGGGGTTGAGGGTGAGGTCGTACCTCTGGAATAATTAATCCTCTGGTTAATTATTCGACTATAACTATATCATACTAATTTTAACTTTTATAGTCAGATATGGATAGTTTTTAAAAGATATTAATAGATTATTTGCTCCTAGAAAGAGCAGTTTTTTTGTGTATTTTTATACATTCTCCACCACAATCTATTGAATCAGACCAAAGTGATCAGCACTCAAACTATCCGCATTGACTCCAATTAGTTGAGCTAACTTATTTTCCTCAAAAGCAATTAAGGCATTGCCGTCCTCATTGCTTAAAGTTAATTCATTGAAACTACCAACACCCAAACCAGCAATATTTAACAGATCATCTTCAAGATCAAAGTCAGTAACAGTGTGAGGGGACTCAGGAATCTCTGCATTGGCAATCCAGAATTGATCTGCACCAGCACCACCAGTAACAATATTATCACCTCCTAAGAGGATGAATCGATCATCTCCTGTGCCACCGAAAGCGCGATCATTCCCACCAAGGGTTAGGGTATCATTTCCTGATTGTCCATAAACACGGTTGCCACCAGTTCCTGCTACCGTATCAATCAAGTCATTTCCTGAACCACCGAAAACAATGTCGTCAGTGCCGTCAAAACCAGGATCTATCCCTGCATCTAAGGTTTCATTGCCGAGACTGCCAAAGACAGGAGGTTCATTATTTATAGAGACATCATTAGTTGGATTAACCGTAATACCTTGAGGATAAGGAATTTGTAAACCAAAATCTCCAGATAGCTGGTTGAAATCTCGTGGTAAAATATCAGAATCAAAATGACGCTCGTAAATCTCCCCATAGTTACCCACAGCTTTTATCACATTTACCATGTAATCATTTTCTAAGCCAAGTAACTCGCCAGCATTACCTTCTATGCCTAGAAAAATACGGGTGGAAATGTCAGAATCATTATCGGGGTTACTATCGGTATTATCCGCTAAAATTTGGTCAATATTGTCTTGGGTGATGCCATATTCTTCAGCCTGTAAAAGCCCATATTGAACCCAAGATACCGCATCTTTCCAATCCGATTGATTTTCGTCAACCACCATTGACAATGGTTCTTTACTAATGACATCATCTAATAAAAGGTGTTCATCTGGGTTAGAAAAAGTATCAATTAAGCCACCAAGTAAAGGTAAGTCGTTAATAATCGCATCAATGTCACCTTGAGCATAACCTGCTAACATCTCGTCAAGGTTGTCATAATAAACAGGGATGAAAGTCCCGCCATATTCTTTCATCGCATCTTGTAAATTTTGTTCGGCAGTCGTCCCTGAAAATAATCCTACTTCATGTCCGTTAAGGGTTGCTAAGTTGAGAATACCACTATCTTTTCTCACTAAGAACCCTTGACCTGTGTAAAGATAAGGGGAGATAAAGTCCACTCCGGCTTTGCCATCTCTCACTAAATTTTGAGTGACTTGGGCAGCAGTAACATCTACAACTCCATTGGCTACGTTAGTTAACCATGTTACTCGATCTTCTCTTTCTACAAACTCTATTTTATTGGAATCGTTGAATACCGCAACGGCGATCGCTTTTCCTAAATCCACATCAAATCCTATATAACTCCCATTCTCGTCGGGGAAGGAGAAACCAGGTTTTTGCCCATTAATGCCTAATTTTAATATCCCTCTGTCTTTAATTTCTTGTAATAAATCACGATCGTCATTATCAATAATGGTGGCATTATCTTCGTCAAAACTACCAGAGAAGGGTGGAGAATATAATAAGCCACCATCGGAATACAGTAGATTTCTGTCTCTTTCTAAGTCGGGGAAGTGGCGATCATAAATTTCATCGTAGTTCCCCACTAATTTGACGATATTGTAAGCAAAATCATTAGGTAAACCTAATGCCTCTCCTAATTGACTTTCTATTCCTAAGAAACGGCGAATCGCAGGATCTGAATCATTATTGGGGTTCTCATCCTTATTAACCGCTAAAATTTGCTCAATATTATCAGAATTTAAGCCTAATTCTTCGGCTTCGATGGTAGCATTAATGACCCATTTAACGACGTTATTCCATTGGGAATCGTCTTCAGGTAATACCATTGCAATTGGCTCGCTCGAAAATTCTACATCGAGAATATGATGAGCATCAGGCTCAGATAAGGTATCTAAACGTCCATAAATTAAACTTCTGTCTGTGGAAAGGGCATCTATATTACCTGCATCGTAGTCAGCAAACATTGCGCTGGTAGATTCATAGAATCGAGGTTCAAATTCTACACCGTTAGAAGATAGTAATATCTCAAGATTCGTTAAGGCGGTTGAGCCTTCAATCACACCAATCGTATGACCATCTAATTCTAGTGCATTATCGATACCGCTCTGTTGACGAACTAATACCCCTTGATAATCGTAGAACCCAGATTCCGCACTTCAAAATGTAGTATAAAAAAATACATAGTTTTAAAAAGTCCGAAAATCATACCTGGGCAAGAATATTTCTCTTTTCATTAAATTTTTAGGAAAAATAATCAAATTAAGAAGATTTATACTCATTGAAAACTTAGTAAGACTCAGCACAAACGAAGGAGAGTTTCCTCTTCTCATTTGATATCATTAGACTCTTATTCTTTTATTATTTTTGCTTTATCCAATTCAATTTATAGATAATATCTTTCACAAGATGCAGGTAATAAACTCAATATAAAACGCCTTTCTTCTGTTAAATTGGCAATTTGTTTAACTCCGTTTAAAATCACATAATGAATACCTTAAAAACATTGAAATATCCACTTCAAAGTCGGACGCAATGTTACTTTCCCTACTTGATTATTTATTCCTTTTTTGACTCTTTTTAAACAATTTATTAATTCTCTTTGCCCCAAGTTATAAATCAACAAACACAAAGACATTAAAAATAACATTGTTTCTATTCTTTCTGGTTTTTCAACGAAGAAACTATCAGTAAAAAATAAGGGATCTTTCAAAAATCGAAATCCTCTTTCCGTAGATTGCTGGTTTTTATAAGTTATCAGAATTTCACTAGCTTCTAATTTATTTTCCTCTACTAAGTTAGTTGCTAAAATAAATTTTCCTGCTTCTTTAGTCTTTCTACTTATCTCTTCATCTTTTTTGATGATCAGACTAATCATTTTATAAATCTTTTCCTTTTTTTTCGAGTAAGTTTCAATCAGTTCAACTTCTTTTATTTCCAACAATCTCAATTTTTTATTAATAGCTTTTAATTTATATCGAGCAGCTTGAGGATGTTCAAATTCTTCAGATTGTATTTCTTTAAGAAATTTTTGGGATTTCTTCTCTTCTTGGGAAAGTTGTTTTTCTAGTTTTTCCAAATCACTTTTCTGTCTTTTTTCACTCAAGACTATTAACCAAGTTTGCTTGATTCCACCATAAGTAACAATTTCTTCTTTCCAGGTATAACTTTCTAAATTTAGGTCACTTCTTTTTTCTTTATCTTCATCTTTTACTTCTTCCACCTCTATATTTTGCACTAATTCTTTTGCTTTTTTTATGGTCATTGGAACTCTCGTTATCCATTTTAAATGTTGGATTAGTTGGAGATTTTCTTGACCATATAAAGCACTATCACAAACCATGATACTATCAAACTTTATTTGCTTTTTGAATTCTACTAAAACTTTTCCAAATACAGCTTTATCAGATTCATTTCCATCTCCTACTCTCACAAATAATGGAATATCTCCATCTTGGCTTGTTATTAAATCCAAGACACATTGTTTTAAGTCTGGTCTATGATCCCGAGAATATCCTTTCTTAATAAAAATTGGTCTTTCTTTAATAATTTTTTCTTCTTCCTGTTTCTCTTTATCTTCTTCCCTTTTATATTCTCCATCTAAATGAAATGATGTGGAATCTAAATGGGAGTATTTAAGGTCTATTTTAAATTTTTTAATTACTTCTAAAACTACTTCAATAAAAATATCATTTAGTCCATATTTATATAATTCATCCATTACTCTCCCAATTTTATCATCATTAAGGTAATCAGGTTTAATTCTTTCTCCTAACAATTTCTCAATGGCTTTATCTTGAAAAAACTGACTGAATAAATATAGAGGTCTTGAAACAAATCCTAGTCCATTGATTAAAATAGACTTAACTACTGTACCTGCTGAGATTTTTTCTCTAACATCTATTCCTAATTTATTATTAATTATTTTGACTATTCCTATTTCATCAATTAAACCAGCTACTATCCCTAAATGGTCTAAATTTTTAACTTGTATTTCTTCTAAATAAGACATTTTTCGCTCTTTTTTTACAGAGGAAACAACTTAAGCAATTATCCTACTTTTTTGTCTTCAAGAGCTTAAGCAATTATACTTAATTATTAACCCCAGGCTTGTAGTATTTAATGCTACTTTTTGAAGTGCGGAATCTGGGGTAGAAATAAATAGGGCTAAAGTCTATATTTAAGGTGGCATCTCGTCCAGAGGTTTTGGTGATACGTCTGGCACTGATATCCACTGCTCCTGTGGCTACCATCTCGAAGCCTTCGGTAAAGCTAGGATTTACTAACTCAACTTTTGTGGCATCCCCAAATATAGCAGCAGCCATCGCATTGGTAAATTCTAAGTCAAATTCTGCCCCTGATACTGCGGTAGCGACTTTTAGATACCCTCTTTCAATAATGTCATCATAGATAGTGACTTCGGGATTGGCTACCATATCTAGGGTTGCTGAGTTATACAGTGTCTGACTCTCTTCTGGGGATTGAATTTCTAGATTTACCCCAGTAGGTTGATTGACTAGACTAATAATCTGGGTTAAATCGGCAATTGGATTGACTGCTATTACCAAAAAGATTGTTGTTATTAGCTATTACCGTGCCATAAATTTCGTCTCCTGAGTTGGCATTATTCCCAGAAACGATACTACTACTAATATTTGTTGTTCCTGAAAGGTTGAAAATTCCCCCGCCACTATTAGTAGCAGAGTTACCTGAAACTGTGCTATTACTAATACTTGTTGTTCCTGAGTTTAAAATTCCTGCGCCACCAAAACTAGCAGAGTTATCTGAAACCGTGCTATTACTTATATTTGTCGTTCCTGATAAGTTTAAAATTCCTCCACCAAACGCATCACTAGAGTTACCTGAAACTGTGCTATTACTTAGGGTTAAATTCTCACTGTTATAAATTCCTCCGCCATTACCAGAAGAATTGCCCTGTGTAATCGTTAAACCACTAATATTAACTACCTGTTGTGTATTATTATCACCATCGTTAATATTAAATACTCTACTGTTATTGTTTCCACTTACAGTGATATTATTTGTGTCTCCATCGATGGTGACTGATTTATCGATCACTAATTCTGTGCCGTTGAGGATAATTGTGCCGTTAGCAATACTATCAGCAAAGGTAATTGTGCCTCCATCAGTTATCATCCTTAAAGCATCCCTTAAACTGATTTCACCGTCTGCAATACCGTCGTCTTCGTCGTTTAAGGTATTAACTTCTAACTCAAATACTGATTCAAATGCCCCAATATCTGATTGTTGATTAAAAACTCGCGTAAATCCTGTACCCCGTTGATCTGTTGATAAGTTATCATCATTATTACCTGCATTAGTAGCAGGAGAACCCAGCACAAGGGCGATCGTTTTGTTTGAACCACCATTATCCTGTAAACCGTCGGGGTCTAGAATATTGTCTAGGGCTACATTCTCACCATCCGTTGTGGCATTAATATCATTTGCCCCGGGTGTGAAATTAACAAAAGCATCACTATTGGATTGACTGCTATTACCAAAAAGATTGTTGTTATTAGCTATTACCGTGCCATAAACTTCGTCTCCTGAGTTGGCACTATTCCCAGAAACGATACTACTACTAATATTTGTTGTTCCAAAAGCGTGGTAAATTCCCCCGCCTTCAGGAGCAGAGTTTCCTGAAACCGTACTATTACTAATATTTGTCGTCCCTGCGTTTAAAATTCCCCCACCTTCATCAGAAGCAGAGTTACCTGAAACCGTTGTATTGCTAATATGCATCGTCCCAAATAAGTTTAAAATTCCCCCGCCATAAGCAGCAGAGTTACCTGAAACCGTAGTGCTACTAATGTTTGTTGTTCCTAATACGTTGTTAATTCCCCCGCCATTCCCAGAAGCAGAGTTACCTGAAACCGTGCTATGGCTTAGGGTTAAATTCTCACTGTTGTTAATTCCTCCGCCATTACCAGAAGAATTGCCCTGTGTAATCGTTAAACCACTAATATTAACTACCTGTTGTGTATTAGAATCACCATCGTCAATATTAAATACTCTACTGTTATTGTTTCCACTTACAGTAATATTATCTGTGTCTCCATCTATGGTGACTGATTTATTGATCACTAATTCTGTGCCGTTGAGGGTAATTGTCCCATTAGCAATACTATCCGCAAAGGTAATTGTACCTCCTTCTGAGATCGCTCCTAATGCTTCTCTTAAACTTATTTCACCGTCTGCAATACCGTCGTCTTCGTCGTTTAAGGTATTAACTTCTAATTCAAAAATTGACCACTCATAAGCCCCAATATCAACTTGTTGATTGATCACTCGCTCAAATCCTGTACCCCGTTGATCCGTTGATAAATTATCATCATTATTACCCGCATTAATGGCAGGAGAATCAGTGACAAGGGCGATGGTTTTGGTTGAACCACCGTTATCCTGTAAACCGTCAGGATCTAGAATATTGTCTAGGGCTACATTCTCACCATCCGTTGTGGCATTTATATCATTTGCCCCCGATGTGAAATTAACAAAAGCATCACTATTGGATTGACTGCTATTACCAAAAAGATTGTTGTTATCGGCTGTTACCGTACCGCTATTACTATAAACTTCATCTCCTGATGTTGCACTATTTCCAGAAATAATACTACTACTAATATTTGTTGTTCCTGCAAGGTTGAAAATTCCCCCGCCATTCAAACCAGCCGAATTACTGGAAACCGTGCTATTACTAATATTTATCGTTCCACCCCAGTTACCAATTCCTCCAGCACTATAAGTAATCGAGTTACCTGAAACTGTGCTATTACTAATGCTTGTCGTTCCTCCAACGTTGAAAATTCCCCCGCTAAAACCACCCGCCAAGTTACCTGAAACTGTGCTATTACTTAGGGTTAAATTTTCTATATTCTCAATTCCTCCGCCATTCCCAGAAGAATTGCCCTGTGTAATGGTTAAACCGCTAATATTGACTACCTGTTGTGTATTACCCGGATTTCTCACAAATTAATTTGAAAGCCCAATCCAGAGATGAAAAATGATAATTTTTAGGACTAATAGAAATTTTGAATATAGATGAATAAAAAAATTGACTTTGATTATCCAAAAATTGAGTTTAAGAGGGAATAATTATATTAACTTTTGATTTTCTCCACTATAAATAAGACTAAATGAAAGTATCAGTCAGTCAACAACTTATGATAGATATCTTTTTTAAAAAACAACTTATTCTACTTATCCAGTATTAGGAATAGTTTTAATTCTTTTGTTAGCAATAGACAAAATATCTTGATAAGGACAAGCACTAGCTATAGCGATAATAATTCTTCTACAACTAATCTTTATTCTGGCTCCCAACTTAAGAAGATTTAGACGTATTCTTCCCACAGTTGCTTTAGCCAATGAAGTTTTTTTAAACAGTGTTGACGAAAAGCATTTATGAGAACATAAGCCCAGAAATGTATCCATAATCTTAGTTGATTACTTTGAAATGTTTGAGTTGAAGTTCTATCAGCTAAAAAGTCTAATTGTTGTTCTTTAATCCGATTTTCCATCTCGCCTCTCGGACAGTATTTTTTTGTATAAAGTTTTGAGGGTGGAATTTTTGAAGCGGGCAAAGATGTCACCACCTGGCGCATTTTTAAGCCATCACTTCCATAACAAACTTTTGTCACTACTCTTCTTTGACAACTCCATGACTTTTCTGTTTTATAACGAATAGAGCGATACCAAGTAGAAATTGGTACTAATTTTTTAACTTCTTCTAAATCTTCTTTTTTCTGAAATAAACTATCCATTAATTCAGTTATTGGAGCTAGTTTTTTTTCATATTCATGTTTGGCTTTTTCAATTACATCATCCGCTCGTAACTTAAGAACGCCATTTGTTCCCATAGCTATAACATAATCAACTAAAGGCTGATTTTCACAAAAATAGAAGATTTCTTCACGGGCATAGGCACTATCACCCCTAACTAGGATATGAGTCTCTGACCATTTTTCTCTAATTAGTCCGATAATTCTTTGTAATTTGTCTAAGGCTCCATCGGCTGGATCTACATTAGATGAACGAAGTTTAGCCACTAATAAATGATGCCCACAGAAAATATATAAAGGAGCATAACATACTCCGTGATAATAACTATTAAAAAATGCCCCTTCTTGATTACCATGTACTTGGTCATCCGTGACATCCATATCTAATATAATACTTAAGGGAGGTTTTTTATAAGACTCTAAACAAAATTCGACAAAAGATTTTTCAATGGCTTCAAAGTTGGGTTCTATTTTATGATAACGACTCGTTTTTTGGTCAAGAATAGTCTCAGGACAATATTCCAATCTATTAATTGTACTTTTTCCAGCTAACCATCCCTTTTTATCTTCAAGTTCATTAAGCTTTTCTAAAGCGATCTTAAGGGCAGGATCGTGACTTAATTTATCATGGTCATTGACATCTTCATAGCCTAAAATAATTCCATAAAGCCTTTGTGCTAATAACTCATGAACGGAATGATCTACATAAGATTGATGACGATGATCTTGAAAACAGTTACCAAACTTCTCGGTAATTCCCAGTTTTTTATCCAACTCAGCTATCCAGACAATCCCCGCATCTGAAGTGATTAGTCCCCATCAAAATTAGCGATTATTTCTTTTCCTTTCTGTTTACTAAAGTTGATTACTTGACGAGGGGTTCGGGGATGACTGGGACTCATTAAATCAGTTTAAGGTAAATTGCTTTAATAATTAAATTATAGCATATTTTATTCTAACAATCTAGTACTATTAGAGATTTTATTAATAATTTTTTTGGAAAAATGAGTGATTGATTTATCTTTTCATCTTTGTCTAATTCGGGTTGATTTTAACTTAAAATCTGACAACAGACTGTTGGTTGGGGAAATCTGCGACCGCTCTGTTCAAACCCACTTCCTGTAAGGCTTCTGTGTTTGGCGATCGCAGATTTTGTGAGAAATTCGGGATTAGAATCACCATCACTAATATTAAATACTCGACTGCTATTATTTCCACTTATAGTAATATTATCTGTGTCTCCATCGATGGTAACTGATTTATTAATAACTAATTCTGTGCCGTTGAGGATAATTGTTCCGTTGGCAATACTATCGGCAAAGGTAATTGTGCCTCCATCTGCGATCGCTCCTAATGCTTCTCTTAAACTGATTTCACCGTCTGCGATACCGTCGTCTTCGTCGTTTAGAGTATTAACTTTTAACTCCAAATTTGACCACTCAAATGCCCCAATATCTGCCTGTTGATTGATAACTCGCTCAAATCCTGTCCCCCGTTGATCTGTTAATAAGTTCTGATTATTATTACCTGCATCAATGGCAGGAGAACCCACTACCAAGGCGATCGTTTTGGTTAAACCACCGTTATCCTGTAAACCGTCAGGATCTAAAATATTGTCTAGGGGTACATTCTCACCATCCGTTGTGGCATTAATATCATTCGCCCCCGGGGTGAAATTATCAAAAGCATCACTATTGGATTGACTGCTATCACCAAAAAGATTGTTGTTATTCGCTATTACTGTACCAGAAATATTCTTTACTTCGTCTCCTGAGTTCGCAGCATTATTTCCAGAAACGATACTGCTACTAATATTTATCGTTCCCGCCCCGTTGTAAATTCCTCCAGCACTATCGCTAGCATAGTTCCCAGAAATCGTGCTATTACTAATATTTATCGTTCCGAAGAAGTTATTAATTCCTCCACCCCCACTAATAAGACTCATAGCATAGTTCCCAGAAATCGTGCTATTATTCAGGGTTAAATTTTCTCTGTTATCAATTCCTCCTCCAAAATGAGTCCTACCCTTTGTAATAGTTAAACCGCTAATATTAACTACCTGCTGTATATTAATATCACCATCGTCAATATTAAATACTCTACTGTTATTGTTTCCACTTACAGTAATATTATCTGTGTCTCCATCTATGGTGACTGATTTATTAATAACTAATTCTGTGCCGTTGAGGATAATTGTGCCGTTGGCAATACTATCGGCAAAGGTAATTGTGCCTCCATCTGCGATCGCTCCTAATGCTTCTCTTAAACTAATTCCTCCTACTCCAATGCCATCATTTTCATCAACTAAGGTATCTACTACTAAACTGGTATTTGCTTCTGCTTGATATACTTGTCGATCAATTACTACTTCTACTTGATCATTTTCTGCTCTTGCTAATGCCAATTGTTCATCCGTTAAGCTTTCTCCTCTCACCAAAGCTGAAAATATAAAACCTTCATCCCCTTGACTATCTTGGAAATTAATTAAATGATCAATTCCGTGAACATATTCTTCTAAAATTACGGCTATGATTTGACTTTCTGGGGCGTTGTCAATAAATTCTTGAGCGAGGAATATTTTATTTAATTCTGCCACATAAACCCCATTAGCACCACCTAACTCACTCTGTGATTTAATATCGACTGTGGGCAAGGAGCTAAAATCACCCTGAATTAACTGTTGAGCTAAATTTTCAAGGGCAAGGTGATTAAACCCGTTTCCGAAAGCTAGGGTGAAATTTTCGGAAGTAAAACCTTGATTAATAATAAAGTTTTGTAGTAGATATTGACTAGTTGTGAGCAGAGAGCTAATTGGCATGAGAAAGGATTGAAGTAAATCTAAAAGAATTCTGAGTTTATGCTTGATAGCTTAAATCAGTTCCTATTAGTCTATCAACTGCTTTTTAAAAAATCAATAAAGCCCTAAACTAAAAGAGACAGCACCCAAATTATTCTCAATTTTATAGATGACATCTTTAAATCCCTCATCACCACAACAAGAACCTTTACTCAGTATTCATAGCGACTCCCTGACAGAAATCTTAAAACAAATGGGTATTTCCTTAGTTGTTTCCACTTATCAAGCCGGTAAATTAATTGTGGTGCGAAGCGAGCAAAATTATGTTAATACCCACTTTAAAATGTTTCCTAAACCGATGGGAATTGCCGTTAAAAATAACCGTATGGCATTAGGGGTGAAATCCTCTATTTGGGAGTTACACAATAACCCTTCAGCCGCTTCTCATCTTGAACCTCAAGGTAAACACGATGGTTGCTTTGTACCTCGTAATGTACACTTTACCGGGGATATTGACATCCATGAAATGGCATGGTGCGCTCAAGAATTATGGTTTGTTAATACTCGTTTTTCTTGTCTTTGTACCCTTGAAAAAGAATATAGTTTTGTGCCTCGCTGGAAACCCCCTTTTATTACGGCCTACGATTTACGGGATCGATGCCATCTCAATGGCTTAGGCATCAGAGACGAGAAACCCAGATACGTTACTGCTTTAGGAGAAACTGATCAACCCAATGGATGGCGGGGTAATAAAGCTAATGGAGGGATCTTGATCGATATTGAAACCAATCAAATACTGCTCAGAGGTTTATCCATGCCTCATTCTCCTCGTTGGTATGATCATCGACTTTGGCTACTAGAATCAGGACATGGGGGCTTATGCTATTTAGATAATAACTCAGGCAAGTTAATCACCATCGCCAAATTACCCGGATTTACTCGTGGTTTAGACTTCTATGGTAATCTAGCCTTTGTGGGTTTATCACAAATTAGAGAATCTGCCGTTTTTGCTGGTTTACCTCTCACTCAAACCCTCGAACAAAGAATCTGTGGCGTTTGGGTTGTAGATATTCGCAACGGAAATATTCTCGCCTTTTTAAAGTTTGAAGAGGCTGTGCAAGAGATTTTTGCTGTCTCCGTCTTGCCCAATATGGTTTTTCCCGATGTCATCGATGCTGATCTAGAGTTTATTGGTATGAATTATGTTTTACCTGATGAAGCTATAAATCAAACCGAGATGCCTTCATCGGATTGGCAATTTGCTGAAACTTATTTCGCCAAAGGCAATCAACTTTATACTCAAGGGAAATTACAAGAAGCGATCGCTTCTTTTGAAAAATGCTTAGAATTAGATAGTAGCTATTTATCTGCCCGTTTCAACTTAGGCGTTATCCTTGGCAATCTAGGTCAATACTCCCAAGCCATTGAGCAGTTAGAGCAAGTTATTCAAGCTGAAGCCCGACACGCAGAAGCCTACAATAGCTTGGGTTTTATCTATAGTAAACAAAGACAATTAGATAGAGCAATTACATATTATCGACAGGCTATTAATGTTGCTCCCAAGTTTGCTCAAGCCCATTACAATTTGGGTATGACATTACTGCAATTAGGAGAATATCAAGAAGGCTGGAAAGAGTACGAATGGCGTTTGCAAACTCCACAATTTATGGCTTTTGATCCGCCTCAATGCCGTTGGCTTTACCTTACAATTCTGACTGGCGTTGGTTATTAGATAGAAACGATAGTCCTTGGTATCCTTCTATGGAATTATTTAGACAACCTCAACCACAAGATTTGCATTCTGTTTTTACCATTATGTCCGTTGACATCCTCACCGTCCTCCGCTACGCTAAAGAACGGTGATTCCCTAAAATAAGCTTAACTGCCTGTATTTAGGGGTGGTTGACGCTTCACAGGATGCTGCTACAGATGAAGTAGTCTTACGCCTTCCTCCACGTCCGTTTTTAGTGTCCAATTGACCACATAGTTTTTGGAACGTGAAAATTAAGTTTCTCCACCGGATACTATAACCAATGTTGACGGGGGTTAAATTGTTCTTTTTCCCGAATTTGTTGATATAAAGCCCTTTCCTCCTCACTTATTTCCGAAGGGATAGCAATTTGTATTTCTACCAGTTGATCCCCCCGTTTTCCCGAACTGTCGGGATAACCTTTATTAGCTAACCGTAACCGTTGGCCGGGACGCACCCCTTTCGGTACAGTCATTTTAACCAAACCATCGATAGTAGGAACCTCCACAGAACCCCCTAAAATGGCTTCACTAGGGGTTACAGGCACTTGACAAGCGATATCGCTACCCCGTAACTCAAAAACAGCGTGAGGGGTGATGGTAATCTTAAGATAGAGATCCCCTCCTTGGAGTCCTTGACCTTTGAGGCGAATTTTTTGCCCATCGATCATACCAGAAGGCATATCCACTTCCAGCGATCGCCCATCTTCTAAGCGAATGCGTTCCCGTCCCCCCCGATAGGCTTTTTCTAGGGGAATATTTAACTTCGCTTCCACATCCCTCGCACTGCGAGAAGGGTTAACTACTTTAGCCCGTTTTGTCCCCCCAGGGTTGTAGTCTTGGAACCGCCAAAACTCGCTATCCCTTTTGTAACCACTGTTATTGTTGCCATTACGAGGGGGTCGAGATTGGGGACGAGGAGGACGACGTTTGCTTTTGCCAAAAAGACCGCGATCGTATTCAGCACGCTTAGCTTCATCGGAGAGAATATCGTAAGCTTCGTTAATACCCTTAAATTTTTCCTCTGCTGTCTTATCCCCCGGGTTAACATCAGGATGACACTGCCGAGCGAGTTTCCGAAAAGATTTTTTAATCTCCTCGGCGGTGGCATCTCGAGAAACCCCTAAAATGGCGTAGTAGTTACGAAGTTGCTGCATATATCAGTGTAAAACGGGACTGGGAATCGGGTATGATTTCTATTTTAGCTTAACTGCCAGAAGCCCCACGCTGTATTTTCCCCAAAAACACCCACGCACGAGAGCGTGGGATGAATGGCAGTCAGAGCTTTTAACACAAAACAGAAATCTTGTGCTAGAATAATTTATATAAAATTAAATTTCCTCTAAAATGCTACGAGCTATCAAGGTAAGGTTATATCCAAATACAGAACAAAAGCAGTCACTGGAGCAAAGCTTTGGTAACTGCCGATGGTTGTGGAATTATTGCCTTAACTTGATGAACCAAACGTATATAGAGACAGGTAAGGGTTTGTCAGGGTATGAGGTAAAAAAACTTATACCTCAGTTAAAGAAGCAATACGAATGGTTATCCCGAATTTCTCACAAAATCTGCGATCGCCAAACACAGGAGCCTTACAGGAAGTGGGTTTGAACAGAGCGGTCGCAGATTTCCCCAACCAACAGTCTGTTGTCAGATTTTAAGTTAAAATCAACCCGAATTAGACAAAGATGAAAAGATAAATCAATCACTCATTTTTCCAAAAAAATTATTAATAAAATCTCTAATAGTACTAGATTGTTAGAATAAAATATGCTATAATTCAATTATTAAAGCAATTTACCTTAAACTGATTTAATGAGTCCCAGTCATCCCCGAACCCCTCGTCAAGTAATCAACTTTAGTAAACAGAAAGGAAAAGAAATAATCGCTAATTTTGATGGGGACTAATCACTTCAGATGCGGGGATTGTCTGGATAGCTGAGTTGGATAAAAAACTGGGAATTACCGAGAAGTTTGGTAACTGTTTTCAAGATCATCGTCATCAATCTTATGTAGATCATTCCGTTCATGAGTTATTAGCACAAAGGCTTTATGGAATTATTTTAGGCTATGAAGATGTCAATGACCATGATAAATTAAGTCACGATCCTGCCCTTAAGATCGCTTTAGAAAAGCTTAATGAACTTGAAGATAAAAAGGGATGGTTAGCTGGAAAAAGTACAATTAATAGATTGGAATATTGTCCTGAGACTATTCTCGACCAAAAAACGAGTCGTTATCATAAAATAGAACCCAACTTTGAAGCCATTGAAAAATCTTTTGTCGAATTTTGTTTAGAGTCTTATAAAAAACCTCCCTTAAGTATTATATTAGATATGGATGTCACGGATGACCAAGTACATGGTAATCAAGAAGGGGCATTTTTTAATAGTTATTATCACGGAGTATGTTATGCTCCTTTATATATTTTCTGTGGGCATCATTTATTAGTGGCTAAACTTCGTTCATCTAATGTAGATCCAGCCGATGGAGCCTTAGACGAATTACAAAGAATTATCGGACTAATTAGAGAAAAATGGTCAGAGACTCATATCCTAGTTAGGGGTGATAGTGCCTATGCCCGTGAAGAAATCTTCTATTTTTGTGAAAATCAGCCTTTAGTTGATTATGTTATAGCTATGGGAACAAATGGCGTTCTTAAGTTACGAGCGGATGATGTAATTGAAAAAGCCCAAACATGAATATGAAAAAAAACTAGCTCCAATAACTGAATTAATGGATAGTTTATTTCAGAAAAAAGAAGATTTAGAAGAAGTTAAAAAATTAGTACCAATTTCTACTTGGTATCGGCTCTAATTCGTTATAAAACAGAAAAAGTCATGGAGTTGTCAAAGAAGAGTAGTGACAAAAGTTTGTTATGGAAGTGATGGCTTAAAAATGCGCCATGTGGTGACATCTTTGCCCGCTTCAAAAATTCCACCCTCAAAACTTTATACAAAAAAATACTGTCCGAGAGGCGAGATGGAAAATCGGATTAAAGAACAACAATTAGACTTGTTAGCTGATAGAACTTCAACTCAAACATTTCAAAGTAATCAACTAAGATTATGGATACATTCCTGGGCTTATGTTCTCATAAATGCTTTTCGTCAACACTGTTTAAAAAAAACTTCATTGGCTAAAGCAACTGTGGGAAGAATACGTCTAAATCTTCTTAAGTTGGGAGCCAGAATAAAGATTAGTTGTAGAAGAATTATTATCGCTATAGCTAGTGCTTGTCCTTATCAAGATATTTTGTCTATTGCTAACAAAAGAATTAAAACTATTCCTAATACTGGATAAGTAGAATAAGTTGTTTTTAAAAAAGATATCTATCATAAGTTGTTGACTGACTGATACTTTCATTTAGTCTTATTTATCGTGGAAAAAATCAAAAGTTAATATAATTATTCCCTCTTAAACTCAATTTTTGGATAATCAAAGTCAATTTTTTTATTCATCTATATTCAAATTTCTATTAGTCCTAAAAATTATCATTTTTCATCTCTGGATTGGGCTTTCAAATTAATTTGTGAGAAACCCGGGTTATCTCTAGCTTATTCTGCCTGTTTGCAACAAGTATGTCTAAATCTAGGCGTCGCTTTTAACAACTTCTTTGAAAGACGTGCTAAGTAGGGTTTGCTGAATAAAAGCAAAACCCTATTCTTTAAAAGGTTACACCCATATTCGCGATCGCAAAAAAGATCAGCTTTGTCGGCTACAAACCGCTATAATTGGTAGAAACACCTCCCAGTTGTTGGTCAAGAACAAATGTATCGAAAAGAGGAGCAACCTTTACCGCCCCCAGAAAAATTTGAATTACCTTTCGAGGGCAAATTGTCCCCCAATAATCGTTGGGTAATCATGGCAGAGTTGATACCTTGGGATGATTTTGAGGAAGAATATGCTAAACTTTTTTCAGCAGAAAAAGGTGCGCCAGCCAAACTATTTAGAATGGCATTAGGGACATTAATTATTAAGGAAAATTAGGAACAAGTGATAGAGAAACTATAGAACAGATTAGAGAAAATCCCTATCTACAATACTTTATAGGTTTAAATTGTTATCAACAAGAGCCACCACTGGAATCTTCAATGCTAGTTCATTTTAGGAAAAGAATTGATGGAGAATTGATAAACAAATCAATAAAAAAATAGTAAAAAGAGAAATAGACAAGAGTGATAAAGAAGTAAAAAAAAAGGATTGTCTCCAAGAAAAAGGAGAAAAAATAAAAAATAAAGGTAAACTAATTTTAGATGCGACTTGTGCGCCAGCAGACATCAAATACCCAACGGATTTAGGCATATTAAATCAAGCCAGAATTGAGACAGAAAGAATAATAGATAATCTTTATAAACCATTAAGAGTAAAATTGAGAAAAAAGCCGAGAACTTCTAGAAAAATTGCTAGAAAGGAATACTTAAAAGTAGCTAAAAAACGAAAAGTATCTTATCAAGAAAGAAGAAAAGCTATCGGGAAACAGTTAAAATACCTTAAGAAAAATTTAGGAAATATAAAGACTTAATTCAAGCTGGGGCTTCCCAGGAAAATCTGAGTAAAAGACAGAAAAATTGTCTAGAGACTATCAAAAAAGTTTATGAACAACAACAGTCAATGTGGGAGAATAAGACCCAGAGTGTTCCTCAAAGAATTGTAAGTTTAACTCAACCGCATATTCGTCCAATAGTGAGGGGAAAAGCAGGAAAACCAATAGAGTTTGGAGCTAAACTCTCAGTAAGCTGTGTAGATAACTATGTGTTTCTAGACAAAATAAGTTTGGAAAACTTCAATGAATCTTGTCATTTAAAAGAACAAGTAGAAAAGTATAAAGAAACGTTTGGCTATTATCCCGAATCCGTCCATGTAGATAAAATTTATCGAACTAGGGAAAACAGAAATTGGTGTAAGGAAAGAGGTATAAGAATCAGTGGTCCGAAGTTAGGAAGACCTCCGAAAAATGTCAGTGAAGAAGAAAAGAAACAAGCCCACTCCGATGAATGCTTCCGTAATGCTATTGAGGGAAAGTTTGGACAAGCTAAACGAAGATTTAGCCTAAATCTCGTGATGACAAAACTCCCTGAAACCTCCATTACATCTATTGCTATTACATTTTTAGTTGTCAATCTTTCTAAACTTCTGAGGCAGTTTTTGTCGCTTTTTTTGTCCTTATTTACTAATAATAAGAACAGGGGAACTCATTAAACCACCTTTCATTAATTTTTGATTATACTTTAAACAATTTTTATGTACTAAAACTTATTGATTTGTCAGAAAATTCTTGGTCAAAAGTGGCATAAATTTTGGAGAAACTTTTTCAGCAAACCCTAAGTATCCTAGATTTA
>Ga0064013_1029_pt1 | contig 72119 bp, 65 predicted proteins | sample CrowatWCoCulture_FD_61583 | JGI IMG/M metagenome (GOLD analysis project Ga0064013, IMG submission 61583) | Marine cyanobacteria communities from the University of California, Santa Cruz, USA, analyzing cyanobacterial DNA methylation -... | ecosystem: Host-associated > Microbial > Bacteria >...
TTTAAAGCGTTTAAATTCTCAATCCCTCATATCCTAAAAGGGAAAAAGATTCATGAGTTTAGGATTATTCCTAAATATAATGGTCGCTATTTTTTTAGCTCAATTCGTTTATGAAATTAAGGAGGAAAGAGTAGAAAATCTAGATAAAGCTCAATGTTTAAGCTTAGATTTAGGACTGAACAATTTAGTAGCAGTGATTGATACAAACGGGTCGTCATTCCTAGTGGATGGACGAAAACAAAATCAAGGAACCAATGGTACAATAAGCAGCTAAGTAAATTACAGTCTCTTAAGGATTTACACGGAATCAAAAGATTAACCAATAAAATGGCCAAGTTAATCTTAAAGCGAACTAATCAGGTAAATGATTACTTGAAAAAGACAGCTAGATTAGTGATTAATTACTGTCTAGAACATAAGTTAGGGACATTAATCGTAGGAGTGAATGAAGCTTGGAAAACGAGTATTAACATTGGCCAAGTTAACAATCAAAATTTTGTACAGATTCCTTTTCATGCCCTCAGACAACAACTAGCCTACTTGTGTAAAAGATCTGGAATTAATTATATCGAACAAGAAGAATCCTACACGAGTTTAGCTAGTGCGTTAGATTTAGACAATCTACCAGAATACAATGCAGATAATCCACAAACCTACGAATTTTCGGGGAAGAGAAATTAAGAGAGGTTTGTATCGGACTAAGGATAAAAAATTAGTCAACTCAGATATTAATGGTTCTGCTAATATTGGCCGTAAAAGTAAAGCCGATCTCTTTGAAAAGAGGGAGGTATTAGAGGGGCTTTTGGACGCTCCAATGCGATACTTTTATCGTGTAAAGAATCCCCATCGCCTTGCGTTGGGGTAGTTCAACTATTGCTTAAGTATTATAAAAATTAAGTTATTAAAATTCAAATGAAAGTTCTTATTGCTGACTTTGATTTATTTAAAAAAATGGGAGGCGGTCAAACCTTTTACCGTAGTATTATCAAAAAAAATCCCCAAATAGACTTCTACTATATTGCAGAAAAAGAACCCTCCGATACACCCCGTCCTTCCAATGCTCATGCCCTTTCTTATCAAGAGCAGTTTCTCGTGACAGACTTTAAGAATTTCTTTGAAGTAACGCACCCAAAATGGGTAGAAAGGGCCTTTGTGATGGCCAGTAATATTGCTGCCTCTGCTATCAACCAACAATTTGATGTGGTGGATGTGCCTGACTATGAACAATGGGGTCTCTTTTTACGCCCTGCTCTCAACTATTTTAAAGTAAATTTTGGGCTGTGTTGCTCTTTCAATGCACGGCATTATCTCCAAAACCCTACGTCTTGATTGGTTTGAGGGTGGCAGAGGAAACATTCCTCTCGATCTGCAAGAAAAAATGCAGTATCAAACAGCAGATATTCGCTATGGAATTAGTAAAAGTTATTTAGATGAATGGCAAGCATTTGATAGGTTAGACTCTCATTTATAATCCCCTACATTTCCTTGATTTACCCAAACCTACCTTAAAATTTGCCTTCAGAATCCCCTCCCGATCTTAATTTTATTGGTCGCACGGAAAACGAAAAGGCCCTGATATTTTTGTAGATTTGGTGTGGTGGATTCCCAGGGGAAAATTATAGTCAAGCTCGTCTTATCGGCCCCCACAGTTATAACTACAATAATACACAATCATCCCAAGATTATTTAAACGGGATGATTAATCATCGGCAAAAAGAGATCAAGCTCTGTCCCCCCATGAAACCCTCAGAGTTGGTTGAATTATTTGCCAGTAAATCCCTAACTTTTGTGCCGTCAAGGTACGATACCTTAAATTTAGTTGCCCTAGAATCTCTGTTTTCTGGATGTCCTACCGCTATTGGCAATGGTGCAGGGGTTTGTCGTTTTTTGGAAGAAAGTTTTCCTCAAGTTCCCTTTATTAAAATTGATGTTAATAATATCTATGCCTCTCTCCCAGACATTGCTAAAGTTTTAGATAATTATGATGAATATAGAGAGAATTTAGTGGCTCAAATTCGCTCATCTACTCTCAACACAAAGGACTCAGAATTAGGGGAAATTTATCAAAGTTCTCTCAATTTTAACAGTGAAACACGAGAAGAATTAAATGAGTGGTATTCTCAATTAGTTACCTATTGGCAGTCTAATCAGTCAGGATTTAGTTTAGGTAAAATTCCTGGGATTAAAGTAGTAAAAACTCAAGTCAAATCCCAAATCAAACCTATTTATAAACAAGTTCAGAACACCATCGGAAAAACGAAAGCTCGGATTCAGAAGCCATTAGAAGAAACCCGCAACGCTCAAACCTTGAAAGCTCCAAAATTAGTTAATCGTTATAAGTACACTTTTAATGCTTCAGAATTAACCCAAAAAGATTTGGGAAATAAAGTCAAAGAATGCTGGAAGTTTAGGGTCAGCTTTTGGGGGAGAAAATCAAAGCTTACAAGACAAATTAGGGAACGGTTACCGTATCGATCGCGTTCGCTTATGGCGTGAAATTGCTCGTATTGAGGAGCTAAGGGGGAATGAGTTAGTTGCTGCTACCTACAAACTTCGAGCAATTCGTCTGTTAGATCAGGATTTATTTGGGGATCTGTCCTATATAAACCGAGCGTTTAAATAATCAAGGGTTTACCAAAGAAGCAACTGTCATACAAGCCATGTATGGTAAACCAGGGGAAAGAGAAGCTCAATGTTATGAGTTAATTGAGCAGACATTATTAGATAATATTCTCAACAATAATTGGGATTATGAGTTGGTGGATGATCGACGGGATCAATCAGTTTATCGCGTTAGTGTGATTGTTTCCCTTTATAATGCATCTGCTAAACTTCCTTTATTTTTAAGAGCCTTACAACATCAGACCTTAGTTCAACGGGGAGAAGCGGAAATTATCTTAGTGGATAGTGGATCTCCAGGGGATGAATATCAAGTTTTCCAACAATTAGCTCCTGAATTGAATATTCCCATTGTTTATGGGCGATCGAAAAAACGGGAAACTATTCAAACTGCTTGGAATCGAGGAATTGACTTATCTAGGGGTCGTTTCTTATCTTTCTTAGGGGTCGATGAAACTATTCTTCCTGGTTGTTTAGAAATCTTGGCGGCGGAATTAGATGAAGATCCTGAATTGGATTGGGTCATTGGTCATAGTTTAGTCACCAATGTTGATCAACAAGGTAGTTGGGTAAATGATATTATGCCTTATGATCGCAGAAAATATCAGCAGGATTTAGTCTATTTAGAAACCTGTTATTTATCATGGGTAGGTGCCTTATATCGTCGTTCCATTCATGATCGTTTCGGGTACTACGACGGGAGTTTCCGAGGCGCAGGGGATACAGAATTTAAGAGTCGTATCTTGCCTTTTATCAAGAGTAAAGTTGTTGATCGTACCCTAGGGGTATTCTGGAATTATCCTGATGAAAGAACCACCCAAAGTCCGGCTGCTGAAATTGAAGATATGCGAGCTTGGTACTTACATCGTACTTTTGCAGGTGTTCGCTATGCCTTTGCTGATAGAAGCGTGGAGGAACTTGAAAAATTAATCTACTTATCTCTGTGTTATCGTAAATCTTACTGTACCCACACCAGTACCGATTTGGAGTATGCCTATAACTTGTGTTTGTACTTAAAAGAAATTCATCCTCAATCAAACGCCCTGAAATATTTTCAAGGCATCGAAACCCTATTAAACGCTTATCGCTCTCTAGATTGGATTCCCAAATTATCCCGTTTTTCTCCCCTGAGCCGAGTAATAGAAACCCGCAAAATTGCCTCCCAAATTCAAAAAGACCATCAACGGTCTTGGAATCACGAGTCAAGTCTGGGGTTAACGCCGACTTATCAGATTTTTAATGATAATCGTCACGAGCAACACTCGTTTTTATGGTTCACTGAGGTGGACAACAATTCGTGATTCATATAATACCAATTTCCGAAACTTAGGCTACACTTGTAGAAATAATTGATTTCAGGCGATCGCACAATGTCAGGTGTAGTAAAAATCGAGATAAATGAATCAGCAGAAACTCTCAAAGAACTCTTAAAAAAGGCAAAGACCCCCCAAGAAAAAGAGAGAGTTCAAACCCTTTACTGGTTAAAAACAAAAACAATCACAACAGTTAAACAAATTGCTATAATCTTGGGGCGTAATCGTGTGACAGTACAAAAATGGCTGCATAAATATCGGAGTGGTAGACTGAATCATCTCCTAGAACCCAAGACAAATTTAGGAGGAAGGCCAAGCTCAATTCCTGGGTCGGTAATCGACAAATTAAAGGAAGAATTACAAAAACCAGTACGAGTTTAGCCATTTGGATACTCCTTGCTTTGAGAAATTTTTAGAGCTTTTTTCTCAAAAATATCCTGACGAAGTTCATATTATTCAACTAGACAATGGTCGAGGACATCTTGGTTTAGATTTGTCCATTCCTGATAATATTATTTTACTATTTCAACTGCCGACCCACCTCGAATTGAATTCGAGGTGGAAAGCGGCAGTGCATTCCGCACCCCCTTATTGTCCAGAAGTTAATCCTATTGAAAGATTTGGAAAGAAGTCAAAAAATTCCTAAAAAATCAAGTTTTTGATTCCCTCGATTTCTTACGAAGAATCTTGAGAAATATATTGGCTAGATTTACTCAAGAAGATATCGCTTCTATTACAGGATACGATTTTATTCTTGAGGCATTATCTGTACCCGGACTTTAGGAAATTGGTATAACAAAATTTATTGTTATTGGCCGTCTTTCGTGTCATTACTCTCCTACTATGGCCTCAGTTTGACCAAATATGGGGCTATTTTTTCACTTGCGACTTTTGCCGAATAATGACTGAATTTTCCGGCCGATTTTTGGCTGACTTGTGATCAATCTAGAACAAAAATTGAAGCTATTGAACAATATACATTATCTGAGTAATTATTAGCTTATTTTTAGTCGATTATTTTTTAAGACATTGAATATTCGCATTTTTTAGGATTTAAACTGATGCGGATTACTCCTTTATTTGTCTGCTTTTTCCTGAGAGTTATTTTTATTGTCTCTTTTCTCTTTCCAGCAAATTTTAAAAAGCTTATTTTTCAAGGTGAGTCGTGATAATTAGCCGTTGTATGGCATTAATCGAATGATTACTCTTAGTAACTCTGTTTTAAAGGTTGCCACAAAATGCCACTCTTTGTCTCAAACCACTAAAATCAGCGTTTTTTATTCATATAAGCTATCTATAGTCTAATAAAAACCTTCTAGTCTTATAGACAAGTTCTCACTATTTTAGACAACGGATTACTACTTAATTCAACTCAAGCTTTAGCAGCTTTAACAATTCATATATGGCAATATATGGCAAATTGTGGCACGTTTATGGCAAATTTGCCGATTTTTAGAAGTCATCTTCGTTGAAAAACAGCCCTTATACCTCGGTGGAGTCCCAGAGCCAGCAGGCTCTATGTCATACAGTTGCTATCTACCCAATAACTGGGTGTGCTGCTGGTCGGGGGGAATTTCCCCCCAATCCCCCCTATCTTACCATTTAATGTTCTCTTTATCTTGTTGGATGGAGACTTTCTCCTAAAGACGCATGACATTAGAGTTGGAAAAAAAATTAAGACTCAATCAAATCGATAATAGTGGATAACGGCAAAAATAATAATAAGGGATGTTCTTCTGTCCCCTCAAACCCAAACCGTTGATAATATTTTTTCACTTCAAAACTTTTGGCATCGACAAACAACCCTATCACCCCGGCATTGTCTGCAATTACTTTTGCTCGTTTCATGGACTCAACCAACAAAATCGACCCAATCCCAAGTTTTTGAAACTCCTTTGATACTGCTAATCTTGCTAACTTTACCCCAGGTACAACATCGGGATATTTCTTAACCCAACGAGGGGGAAGATTATCAACTTGTACCTCACACAAGGTCAAGGTAAAAAAGCCTATAATGACCGATGGTTGCTCAGTATCAACCAAAACAAAGGTACGAGATAACCCTTTCTGGATATGCTGTCGTGCCGTGCGTTGTAAAAACTGATTGAGGGCATTCTCTCCACAGTCAAACCCTTTCCTATCATGATGTTTACTGAGGAGTTCAATCTGTTTCACTGAAAAAAGCCCGATGTCTAGCAATAGCGTCCTTTAAATGGTCATTAGGGACGGGGGGATTTTCAATGAGACTAAAAATTTTATCGGCATCGACATCAGATAAGTGAATTACCTGTTCTTGTTTAATTACGAATTGGGCTTCTTTGACGGCTGCTGCTACCATAAATTGGTTTAAGGTTGCCCCTGTCAAATCAGCAGCTTTTTGCAACGTCTCTTTTACGGATGCTGGAACTCTAGCTGTTACACGGGAATCATTTGGAGAGGTTTTAGCCATCAAATTTAGTTCCTTATTTTCCTTCATTTTAACAGACTTGGTGACAAAATGGCACCATAAACCCCACCACTTTATCGGCCCCGTCTCCCCTTTCTTCGTTGTAATGATTGATTATTTTGCTGTTCAAGTTCTCTAAGTGTGTCCTTCATCTCAGAACCGGTAAATATTTCTATATCTTTTTGGGTTAAACCAGGACTATTTTGAGGTAAGTTAATACACTGCCATTGCTGGTTTTTATGTTCATCAACCCCAACAGATTGAGCAATCATTTTATAGTTTCCTTCTCCATCTTTTATAGTTAATCTTCCTTGACTATATTCTATTAAGTTATCTTTGGCTTCATACCTAACGGTTTGGTTAGCTTTTAACCATTGATAAGCAATAGGAGCTATGGTTAGAGTGTCTTCTTCTTGCTTTTCTATAACATCAGGAGAAAATTCAGGGGTCAACCGTAGGGAATTCATTAAGGCTTTTTCTTTCTCTAATTTCTCAGATGATTGATTAATAGTATTTAGTTGAGACTGATTAATTAAAGCTTTTTCTTTTTTCTTCTGCTTCTTTTTTTCTAATGGTTCTGTATCTAATTCTTTGGGTAAATAAAGACTTAAATTAATCTCTGACCAGTTAATTAATTGTTCTGGGGGAAGGATAACGGGTTGATGGTTAACGGCATCTTCTATTGCTTTTCTATCCCGTTGAGGGTCACAGTTTATCCCTCGCTGACTGATTAATTTAGGGAAGCTGCCATTATGCAGTTTACTCCCCCTGAAAGGTTTCGCCCCCTCCATTTGGTAACTTATTCTTTTTCTACCAGTGGCTGTGATGATGGGTTTTACATCGATGCCTAAATGTTGCAGTCTCCCTATAAATAAAGTCATGGTAGGTTGGTCTCTGGTGGCTGCATCGATGGCTGCTTGTAATTTGATGGAAATGGGAATATCTGGGGGTTGTGGCTGTTCTCCCCTCTGATAATCCCTCAGTTGTCGTTTATATTTTTGGACTTGGCCATGGGTGAGGGCTTTCTGTTTTCTCTGTCGACTAGGGGCAACTTGGGTTAATTGATGTTGGAGTTCTAATTCCCTGATAATAGCTTCAAATCTTCGTTTATCTTGCCAATCGTCCACTCTTTGCCCTTCTAGGGTAATCATATTGACGGCAATATGAATATGGTCATGGTCATGATTCCAATCATGGCCTGGATCTTGTCGATGATGGTCAATGACCACATATTGGTTATCAACATAGCCTAATCGTTGAATGGCTTGTGTGGCAATGGTTTGTTTAAGGTCATCAGATACTTCCCCGTCTTCTGGGGCAAAACTGAGAATAAAATGTTTGACCGGTTTGGTGGTGGTGCGTCTTTGGTCTGCACAATTATTGAATTCTTGGGTTAGTTGTTCAATGGTGTCCCCGGCGGCGTTTCCTCCAATAATTCTGGCTCCTTTATCGCTGGCCAAGAGGTAACGAAATAATCCCCCAAAGTTACTGCCGTGTTCTATGTGTCCTATCATTGTTCGTTGCTTTCAATCAGAAAAAAAATGATTAATAACTAATAAGTAATGGTTCAAAAACTTGCTCGTTAATCTACCCATTATTATGTAATCCCTAACTCGCTTTGAATTGACCGAAAATCAAATCATTCAAGCACAAGATTGACGGACTACTTTGATAGTGCCACTAGACAAAGTTTCGGGTTTGGGACTGACCATAATCTCAATATTTTGCCCTAATGCTACCAGAAACACTAAGAGTTTTTCTAAAGAAAAACATGATAATCGACCATTCTTTAAATCAGTCACTTGAGACACATCAATAGTTAAAATTATAGCCACTTCTTCATCAGCTAATTGTCTCTCACTAATCAGGTCATAAATGAGTGAAGCTAGTTTGACTTTAGCTAATTTTTCTGAAGCATTACTAAATCCTAAATCGGCGAAAATGTTTCCTGAACTTACCGTATAGTCTGTCATTTTTCTCTCCTTTGTATTAGGTTTCGTTTGAGCAGTTTTTTCTTTAAGAAGTTAAGTAGTAACCTGTTTAGGATTAACAACTATTATTTCTGAATAGCGACGAAAATCATCAGAATTAAACGTTAAAATATGGTAACTGCTCACCGCAACAAAAAAGTCTTATTGAAAAGCACTACAAACAACATCAGTTGAGTCAACAAAAATATAAGCCCTGTGATTTAGCGTAAAATTTAAGCTAATTTATTACGGCTATTTTAATGACTAACATTCCCAGAATCAAGTCTTTTTAAAACCTCAAATAAAAACAACAATATGAAAAAAAAAGAATAGTAAGATAGTTTTTTGTTAGCGGAGATTATCCGCTAACCTTTTGTATTTTTGTGCAGAGAGATAGGGCGATCAAGAAAAATCTATCCCCCATCGGCTCCGGAGCCTTTTACATCTCTAATCCTGGGGGACTCCGACCAGCTAATGAAAATAATTCGCATAATTGGACAATGGCATTTTGCCCCTGTAATCTCATGGTCTCTAAAAAACTGAACATTTGGGTGACTAACTCTGCACCCCAGTCGCTTCTTGCTCCCCCACTTACTTTGCGGTGAATGACAATGGGACGTAAAGCTCTCTCAGCATCATTATTATCTGGTTTGACTTCAGGATAAGTTAGAAAGGTGAACCACTCTTCCCAATGACGTTTGAGACGGTTAATCAATCTTTGTGCATCACAAGGCCATCCTTTTTTGGGAGTTGCTTTAAAAATCTTTTGCAGTGAGTTCTCGACTTCTGTTCTTTTGGAGCCTAAGTCTTCAAGGGTTAAATTTCGAGCATGATAATGACGATAATGGATACGGGCGGTTGCTAAAACTTGCTGTACATCGGCAGCAAATTCTCGATTCGCTTGAAAACGACTGGTTTTAAGGGACTCTAACTCTCGTTCTAAATGTGCCAGACATTTCTGTTTGGCCATCGCACTTTGTCTAAAGTAGGCACTATAGCAGTCACTGGTGAGGATGCCCTTAAAATCTGCTCCTAACAATTTCTCGACTTCTGCGGAGCTTCTAGTGGGAGCCAACATCAACACACAGACCTCATTTGATGTGGCTACCCAAACCCAATACTTGATGCCATCGATGCAATAACTGGTTTCGTCAACACATCGGATTCCTGGCTGCTGGATGTACTTTAACCACTGTTGGGTCAAGGGTTCTAAACTTTCTTGAAACCATTTGTGCATTTTGGCAAGGCTCCCTTGAGAAATGGGAATGCCAAAGACATACTCTATAAAATGTTCCTGTTTACGCCATGTAAGATTACCCCCATAGCCAAGCCAGCCCACGATGCTACTTAATCGCGCCCCATAACTGAATCCTTCTTTAACTCCCAATGGAACAGGACTGTAATCTGACCATCCACAACTAGGACATTTATAGAATCCGCGACGATATTCCCTGATTTCTATGGGTTGGTCTACTACTTCAGCCACTTGCTGGACTTTTTCAGGAACTACTTCATCTCGTTCCACTGAACCCCCACAAACAGGACAGTTTTCTAGTTCTAAAGTGACTATCTTATCGGGCTGACCAAAACCATTACGGGTCTTCCCTGGGTGGTCATATTTTGGTCCGCGTTTAAATCCTTTTTTGCGTTTCTTTTTGTCAGAAGGCTTTTTTAGTGGGTCTGATGATGGGGGGACTGAACTGTTTTTTGAGTTACGGTTTTTTAGCTTATCTCTCTCTTCTTTCAATTTTTCAATTTCTTGCTGTTGTGTAGAGATTTGTTGTTGTTGCTGGTCAATCAGTCTTTGTTGAAGAGATAACTGTTGTTGTGCCTTGACTAGCCACTCAATCATGAAGACATTGTTCGCCAACTGTTCATCGGCGATAGCTCTAACTAGCTTTGAATCAATGGTAGCATTTGTGGTCATAACCCCCACTATACATAAAAATCCCCGATTTTACCTTTATGTTGTCAAGACAGATTCTTTATTGCGGTGAGCAATTACAAAATATGAGTTATTTTATGAACTAACATAGCAGCCACTAAACGAGCATCATGAACATTCACCCCTTTGACTTGATAAGTAATAACTAATCTTTCCCATTCTGGATAAATAGTTGGGGAGTCTGATAATCAAGGAAAAAAAGATTTAATCTTTTTAATTTCTGCTTGAGTTTCAGTTAGGGAATATCCTAGACCATTTTTATCTAATGGTCGTGTACAAACATTCCAAAATTCAATTAAATTTTGAGGCATAATATATAATTGGTTTTTCTGTCTTTTTAAGATTGAGACTGAATTAATCGCCGCTTCATACATGGGATGCCTAGAATCAGCACTACGTAAAAGAATATTAGTATCAACTAAAAATGACATTTAACCTCTTTCTCCATAAATGCTTTCTCTACTAATAGCTTCATCAGATAAAATTGGTCCATTATGATGATGACTTTCTGCCCATTCTCGAAATGCTGTTATCCATTCGGATGTTGTTGCTGTTTCATAAAAAGGACGTTCCGACGTTTGATGAAGAGACTTTACTTTCTGGTTGAATAATGTTTTTTCTTCGGGTGTTAAAGACTGAAAAATTTGTGCTAACGTATCAACTAATTGAGTGTTCATTTTTAAAAGCTGCTAAATTTAGTTTGGGAATATGTTCATTTCTGGAAATATTTAATAGTCATGAACTAGCGAGTGTGATTAAGAATTGGGTTTCTTTATTTTTAAGGGCAACTTAATGGTTTAATTCGTTTACCTCAACGCCTGATAATTCCAATCGGATTTGTTTGAGGGTAGGTTTGAGTTGTTCAATTAAGGTCATAACTTCGGTTAAGTCCTCGACATGATTAAGGTTTGAGGGAAGGGGTTGCCCTTGTTGGTTAACAGTATTCAAAACTTTAGCCATTTGATTGATGTTGTTACCCAAAGCCGATAATTGAGTCGAAATTCCCCCTAATTCTCGATAAATATTCCAATTGACGGGGGGAACCCTTGACGGTAACACCGGTAAACCTTGAAGCTTTCGGGTGATGTAAGCACTTCTGGATAAGTTAACCGAATCTGCTTGTTGATCAAGATTGGATAGTTCACTTTCTCGAAATCGAATAGAAACGACTTTTTCTTTTTTCTCAGGGTTGGGCATGGTGATATTTTTTCCGATTGAATTGAAGGATTGACATTAAATGTTTCTCAAGTAAACTTATTATTAACGGGTATGGTTTCAAAAGCATTCTTTTATATTTCCTTTATTTTTAGGGGGGTTTGGGGGGAATTCTCCCCCAACCAGCAGCACCTTTCTCTTAATAATTATACCATAAGTGTATGACAAAAAGCCTGCTGGCTCTGGGACTACCGAGACAGGTTTTTCGACACGAGTTTTCCAGTTTTCGAGGGGGAAATTGAGGCGAGTCGTCATAAGTGATGTCATTTTTGGGGGAATTAGTGACATACTATGCCACTATCAGAGTGATTAGTGGCTAGAAAAATCCCCAAATCAGCCCCTGATTAGCCAAATTTTGGCTTGGCTTATGTCACTATTTTGATTGATTGTGACACTAATTGTTATTTTTTCCTTAATTAATGGCGTACCTAAAAATATATTCCACTATTATTAATAATAATGGAGTTTACTATTAAACAACAATTGTTGAGAATAATCATTAACTAAAAATAAAGGAAATGAGTTCAAACCAAAAGTTAGATTTTAATTTTCGTTATCGTCCCAATGTTGATAGTCCGGATGGGATGTTGATTCGGTATCTACAAAAATATAAACCAATTGAACGTAAGTATTTAATTTTGAAAGCTCTACGGGCTTTTTATTTGGTGGCTGCTTATGCCGAATTAGGAGACTTCGATGATCTTGAGCAATTAGAAACTTTTGTGGGTCAACTCCGAAAAACTTATACACAAAATTATGATGATCTGCATAATTTGTCCATCGATATTAATCTCAGTATCGGCAGTAGTGCTTCTGGCTTTATCTCTTCTATGCCGTCATCGGGTGATGAGGATGACGACGATGATGATGAGGATGATTGGGATTGATTTTTACACCAGTTAGGTTCCCTGGAATCCCATCCTTTCGGACCAACTCAAGGGTTGGATATCTTCTAAACAACTTAAGGGATACTCCCAACCATCGGCAGTCCTTAATAGTAAAAGGCGATCCCCAGAATCGGTCAGGAATTCTACCACTTCCCCTATCAAGCGCATCCATTGACCAGTAAAATGTTGCAGTCGTGCTTTGATTTTTTGCCCGATAGGGAAGGGATCTGGTTCTGGTTGGTTAAGTTGGGCAAATAATGGCCGTAATCGTTCTTTTTCTGACGATGGCAAGAGATCCCATCCGAGTTGCAATTGTTCTTTGGTTAAACGACTCTCATCCCTGAGAACCTTAATCTCTTCTACTGTTGTTGAATAACTAATAATCAGATCCGCTATAAATTGACGATCTTCAAAGGATATGGCCTCAAGGGGAACCTCACCAACCGATTCAATCTCCCAAATATTGATATCCGATGGACAGTTGACAGGTGGATCTGAATTTGGATTTGGATCTAGATTTGGATGTGGATCTAGATTTGGATTTGGTGAGAATTGTACTATATTTTCATGATCCAGATGTGGTGGATCTTCTATAACAGTTATTGGCACATCTGGATCATTAATTCTCGTTGGTTGGCCTGGGTTTGAGGCGTTTTTGAACTCGTCAGTTTGAGCGTTACTTTTTAGCCCGGATTCTGTACTAGAAGGTGGCTGTTGTATTGGGTTATTGTCATCCCATCTCAGGGTTTCTAATTGTTCTGGGTTGTAGTCTCGTTCGATTCTGGCGGAGATTACTTCAGTTAGTTTGTTAATAACCCCATAAACATAATTGTCGTGTTTATGGTCTTCTACCACTTCAGAGACGTTGATCTTCATGGGAACAACCTTATATGTCCGTGTTCGTTTTTCATCACTAAGACGGTGATCGCTCAAATCATATCCGATCTGATTGAGAACCCACCGCACAAACTTGATCGGGTCTTTCCCTGGACGTTTTCCTAGTCCTTGCCAGATTTTCTTAAGGTTGGCCCGCTTGATCAACTCTCTAACCACTTCACTATCGGCGGTAAATTCCCCGGCTACTTCAATGAAGTACAGTAACCTTAGATCATATAATCCCTTTAGGAATAGGTAACGGGGCTGTATTTTCCAGGGGCAAAGCTTACTATTTCTCACCTTAGTTAATAGATTGTGATAAAACTTTTTAACCTTTACTAAGGCTGGTGAATTCTCCTGGTCAAATTTCTCCAGATAAATCCTATTTTCCAGTTGGGTAATCAGATTAGGATACTTATATTTGATGAGATAGATTAACTCAGGACTCCAAAAACTAGAGTCTTGAATATTAGGTAAGAGTTGGATTAACTTAGCTTTCATTAATGCACATCTTTCTGGCCAACTAGCATCTTGATTTAACATCATCCAAGGCTTACCTACGTATTTATCCTCAGCAGAGAAGATATCTTTTGAGTTTTGATACTTGGTTTCTATTTTCTCCTTAGATACCTGTTTATTTGTACTGAGCAACTTAGACGTGATTTCGGGTTGGTAACGGTTACTGATATCATATCCTTGCTGTGATAATAACCAATAGACACACTTTCTCAGGTTAGCTTTCTCGTAATTGAGCATCGCTTCTAATCGGTTAGCTAACTTACTCTCAGGACTGCTTAAATCTTCTTTGACTTTTGTTAGTATTTCACTGATAAATTCCTCTTTGTTATCTTCTCCAGCCATTGCTAGATGCAAATCACGGGTTAGGCGTTGTTGAAAATGATACTGTAATTTTTCTAAGAAGGGTGACTTGATTGACTTATTATCATCTACTTTGGTAAAGGGATTAATCCATAAATAACGGGTCACTTCAGTATCCCTAATCCTAGCGATTATCTGAGTAATGGAATCAGCGTCTAATTGTCCAAAAAATAAACCAAAGAAATGGGTAAAGTAGTTGGTTATATTGATATCAAGCCCCGACTCACAACTGGGGGAAAATAGGAACCTATCTATCTGATTATCTTCTAGGTACTTATTAGGATTAGCTAAAAATTCTTGGACTTCTGGAGAGTTAATGGTTTTCCCATCAACCCTAAAGGTTGTAAACCCTAATTGACTGAGAAGATTGTCTAAGGATTCTAACAAAATTTGGGAGTCACTAGCAATAGCCCCAACCATATCACGGACGGTTATTAGGTCATACAACCAAGGGGAGTGATCTCGTTTTCTTAGTTTTGTTTTCTTGATGGTTCCCTCTAATAAAACTAAGTTAGGTTTCTTCCCTTTGTGGGTATTTTTAACAATTTCTATGGTTTTTGTGGGGTCAACTGCTTTGATAAATTCGATATAGAGATCTGCTAAGTTACCATCGAGAATTGCTACACGGGATGACCTGATAATAGCTTCTTTAATTAACTCTATTGCTTGCTCTCGATGCTTAACAGTCTTGCTAAATAGTAGCTGTTTTAAGACTGAAACAACTTCATCCAAAATCAAGACTTTCCCATCAAAATCATCTCCGTTAAATCTGTGATGGCTGTTAATACAGGCTGTTACTTTACCTCGACAATCCCTGATATGGTAGCTGCTTTCTTTCTCATGAATATGGGTAAACTTGGCTTTATTAGCAAACTGTAATAGTAGGGAATTTCGATAACCTAGACTTACCGCTCCATAGTTTTCTAGGTATTCTAACCACTTAATTAAATTAGTAGTTTTTCCCGTTCCTAACCCTGATTTAATAGCTTTAATGCTGTTTTTAGGCGGTAAAGGTAGGTCTAAATAATCCTGGTCAACTGTTTTCGTTGGGGTTAATTGTTTACAGCTTTTCCAGGCTGAAAAAGCTTTTTGCTGGTAAATTAGTTGAGCGGATTTTTCCTGGAATTCGTTAATAGTAATTAAGGTAATTTCCAGGTTATCAATATCTATTTCATCGATATCTAAGCCGTTTTCTTTATCCTCTAATTGTCCCCAATCGGCTACTTTTAAGTTAGGGATGATTTCCCCTAATTTTTGATACTGATTGGCTACATTACTATTAATAATTGAGCCAGCATCAGCATATAAGATGTACTCGGTCTGATCATCCCATCCGTATTTAGCTTTGATGGTGGCGATCGCTGATAATATCGCTTCTCGACTACTGGCAAAGTTACCCCCACTGGCACCGATAATCGGAATCCCCACGTTAGAAGACGCTAGAAGGGGTTTATATTCTAATCCCTCAGTGAGCCCTATAATTTGTTGTTCAGAGGTCTTCCTGGGCTTTTTCTGAGGGTATGGGGTGACAGATTGAGGGGGTAATGAGGGAGATGGGCAAGATTGAGGGGGTTTTTTGGTTGACTGGCAATTATTTTTAGTTGGGGGAGTGTCGGGGGAAATGGGAGATACGGGGGATTTTTGTTCATCAAAGTCTTCTTTGTCTCCAAGTTCTTCTTCTTCCCTTCCGCACCAAGTCCACCAAGTCCACCAAGTCTCGGAGTCGGAGAAGTCCCCAAATTGCAGGACGCTTCGCGCTCCAGAGGAGGTGCAGAGGGGAGATTGCAGATTGTCCTCACGTAATTCTCCAATCTTTCTGTCGGGGAAATAAACGGCGATGGGTTTTTCCCCATTGGGTAAGTCGATGGGAATGCCTCGACTATTTTTGCTGCTACAAAAATAATATTTGTTGTTGCTGTCTGGAGTGAGATCGTTGACTCTGAGTAGGGTATATAAGCCGTCTTCGTTGGCAATGGGGATTAAGATGCCGTCAGTATGGTTAATTAATCCATTGCCGAATTTGTTGACCCCTGAGAGCCGATTATCGACGGGGTTGCTTAATTTTTGCCATTGTTTGACGCTACGATAACCAGCTTCATCGATTTGAGCATCTGTTAACCCCCTATTTCTCAAGATTTCACGATGCTCGTCCAAGAGGGTTAGTTGAGCTAAAATCTCCCTAATTACTTGATCTCGTTCGGGGATTGGAAGTAGCTTTTTAAGCTGTTCTTTATCCTGTTGCTCTTTTAATGCCCGTTTCCGTTGTTGCTCCAGTTGCCATTCTTGACGACGTTGATTTGTCCACTCTTCTACATCGGGTTTATAGGCCCACATGGAAAAGCCAATGGAGTCTTGACCACGGTAAATGTAGTCTAGGGGGTTAGCCTCAAGGCTTCGACAGTGGATTAGGTTGGTTTCTAGGTTTTGCCGACAGTCATGGCGTTCTCCATTACAGACTGGGCAAGTATCTCGACGAGTAAATCTTTTCCAAGTCATGCTAGGCTACTCCCCCTGGTACTTGTAGAGGAATGCCACGCAGCAGAAATTTTGGGCGTACTTGTCTGTTCCCGCCCAGATGAGGTAGGATTGTTCACAATAAAGAAATTTTTTTTGTACGATGTCCCCGCTAGTAGGTAAAAGATTTAGCGGGGTTTTCTATATATTTCATTCTTAGTTTACAGTATTTCTTTCGTTATGGTGAAATATTTTTGTAACGATTTGTTAAAATTTTTTCTTTTTTTCTCGATAGTTCCAAATATATTCGAGAGCATCAATATCTGGAACCAAAAAGGCTAATTTAATTCTGTAGGCTTTAAGTTTTGGTGAGCTTTTTTTTAGTTGAGGATTTCCTTTAATATCATATTGGATTTTGCGGGCTGTTACCCCCAATTCTTCTGCAATCTCTTCAACAGTCCAATAACCAGGTATAGTCGCCTTTTTTCTCTTAAGAGGCGGATCAAAATCTTCGGGACGCAGAACATTATGTTCTAAGGTAGTTAGGGAATTAGACATTTAAAAATTTAGGAAAGCCACGCTTATCACTTCTATATTAAGCGGTGCGATAGGAAAATCAATGGGTCAAAACAACGATCGCTTACGTTCACCCCTGATTTTCGGTACTTAGATCGGCCTTGAGCCTTTACTAAACATCTAGCTATCTAAACGTTTAAACATTCAAACATTTAAACGTTTAGCTTTCTTCACACTGAACCCAGGCATCGACCAGCCCTTCTATGATCTCACTCATATCCTTATCCCCTTGAACCGCAGCCACTTTCAGTTGTTGATGAAGTCGTTTGGGAAGGTAGATCGTTGTCCTCACATAATCAGGGTCACGGCTTTTGCTTTTCTTGGTTTCTTTAGTTTTAGTCGACTCTGATGAAGTCTCTTGGGCTGTACTACGGGCTGCACTGAACAGGTCATCAAAACGGCTTGACGGTTTGTTGCTCATCGTAGGATCTCCTGGCCAACTTTGACATAACAATCCCACGCTGCATTAGCGTAGGGGTCTTTAACGTGATTGACGGGAACTCCTTCAAGGGCTGCCTTTTGGAACACAGCCAACCGTCGAATGCCTGTTTTAAACAGAGGCAGTTGAGCGTTTTTAATGGCGTTTCTCGCTTCAGAACCTGCTTTAGAAGGACGGGGAGGAATTAAGGTTAGCAAAATTCGATAATTGGCTTCTAAGGAGTGCATGGCATCGACCATTTGCAGGGTTGCTCCTAAAGCCAAAGCATCGGGACTGGTAGGCAGAATTAGTAAATCACAGCCTTCTGCAATAGTTTTTAGATCGTCAGGTGCAGGACGGGCAGGGGTGTCAATAATAATGTGTTCGTAGTTCCTGGCAAATTTCACACCCTGTTTTTCATCTACAACTTTAAACGGTAGTTGTCCTCGACTAGCCCAATCTAAAGCACTGCGGTTTAAGTCCCCATCTACCAAGAGAGAGGGGGCTAATTCTTGACAGTAGGCCGCTAAGTGTAAGGCAGTGGTAGACTTGCCAACGCCACCCTTGAACGAGGCGACAGTGATGATCATGGGTGGGATAGTTAATAAGGATGACCTTATTGTAGCTTAAATGAACATTTAAGTGCTTAAACGTAAAAATGTTTAGATGTTTAGATGTTTAAAATTCAGGTTTCTGAGAAAGTCTTTAGACATAAGGAAACTAAAACCTAATCTGACTCTTATGTATGTAACCAATAGTCACACAGACATCAGTTTGATACCACTCATTAGTCGAGTTATGAATCCTGATATTAATAGTACGTTTCTGTGAAATTTGACACAGAATGGAGCCATTAGGGGAAAATCTCACATTAGAGGGGGGGATCAAATACAATGGCAACACCATTTGGTGAAATATTGAGGGGTTTAGTATTTGGTGTTTGCGAAGTTTGGCTAAATCTGATTTGACTTTGATGTATATAACCGAATGCCGCTAAGTTATCAATGGAACCCTTGCCCTGTCAGTCTTTTAGGGATTAGGGATTGGGGGTTTGGTATGGAGGCTGAAAGTTTCCAAGGTAATAAGTCGGCTTCTGAGTTAAAAGAACACTATCCTAATCCTATTACCCCGATCCCCAATCCCCAGTCTCCATGCTTGGTTGGCGGATAACTTAGCGGCATTCGTATATAACCCATCTCTCCGCAAACATCTGTTTGGTACCATCCATTATTAGTGGAATTATAGGTATTGATAACACTCTGACTGTGAATAGAGCAGATAATTGTTCCTAATGGAACTTGTCTAACATTAGAAGGCGGATCGAAGACTATTGCTACCCTCTTTTTTGGAGAAGGTGATGGTGTAGGAGAAGGTGACGGTGTAGGAGAAGGTTTAGAAAAACTACCTGATGCGATTAATTGTTTGGCGGTATTAATAGCAATTCCGTATAAAGGTCCTCCAAAACCTCCCCTTCCATAAACACCAATAATCTCCCCATTCTCATTTAATAAAGGACTTCCACTCATTCCGGGGACGATCGCACCAGTAAAGATAATTTCATAACCATCGTCAGCAGAAGCAGCAGGAATAAAGCCATTAATATTTTGGTCAGGGTAAAATAAATAGCTTCTTGGTTGTTGTGCAGGATATCCAGCAAAATGAATGGTTTGACCCTCCGTTAAGTTTTGAGAATCCCCTAATTTTGCCACAGAATAACCATTAGAACTGCTAAAATAAATAATAGCTAAATCTGCTCCATTTAGCTGTTTAATTTGTGTAACTGCATGAGTAGTTCCGTCACTGGTTTCAATTGTATAATCATTAAGATTAGAGGATTCACTGACAACGTGCCAATTAGTTAATACCTGATAAGTATTACCATTACTTCCAATAATTGACCCAGAACCATTACCTTTTGGGGCAGCGTCACTGCCATTGATTTTAACAATAAACAACTTAGCTTGATCACTAATTTCTGTTCCAGTAAGACGACTAGCAACGGTTTGCACTATGGGAATCGTTGCAATCGTTCCTAGAATAATACCAATTAATAGAGGGCGATTCATTCAATTACTTTGCTGCCTATCAAGCTTCTTTGTTATTGTACAGCAATTCTCATTTTGAAGAATACAACGAGTACGTTCTCTTTTTGAAGTAGAGAACTAATCTTCCATTCTCTTTTTTCCTTTACTCTTTTCCTTCTGATTTTTGGGCTACATACATACTACAAAAAAACGGAAATAACCGACCTGTCCTAATTCGTATTCTTAATTTTTCATTAGGTAATTTTTTGATTATTTTTGAGTTTTTTTATTCACTTGTCTTCCCCACTACCCTAAATCTTGTCTGGCTTATTAGCTTGTATTAATGAATTTCTTTTGCTCACCTTCTGATATTATATAGACAAATAATTCTGACCAATCTTCAAACCATTCATATTTGACTAAAGCTCTAAGATCATTAAAAAACGTTTTTCTTTTTTCTAATTTCCTTCTGGCTTTTTGGTAGAGGTCGTTGACTAATTCTAAGACGTTATGAAAGAGAAAACTGATTAAATTCAAGGCCAACAGGATAATGGATAAATTTACTTGTCCATGTCCGAAATTATGTTCTAAATTATAGCCTTGATTTTTCAGAAGGTTATTTCCTTCATTCTCAACTTTCCATCTTGTTCTGCCACTGGTTATTATTTTTTCCATTTTTTCATCATTTAATTGATGATTAGTGATAAAATTATTTCGATAAATTACTTTGTTTTTCGCTTTGTCATAGATTTCTACTTCATACCAATTGACCATTAAAGAAGGCTCAGTTTCTCTCAATGGCACGTTGTTTACATACTTATACCTATAATATAGTAGTTTGTTTTTTTGATATTTTCTAACTTGCCCTTTAACGACTTCTCCACTATTTTCTAAGAATTCCAACCATTCATATAAACTTTTGTGAGATGAGGCTAGAGCTACAAAAATAAAATTATAACCCTGTTTAATGGCCAATTCACATATAGGTTGTCTAGAATAAAGGTCATCTCCCAATAAAGTTATTTTTTGATTTTTGTCTGAAGCTGTATTTCTTAATAACCATCTTTTAATCGCTGTATTTTCACAGTCTTGCTTAGTTTTACCATCTTGTTTTCTAATAAATTCTGGTTCTAAATTTATGACCTGTTTTTTCTCAGGGGCTACGATGACTGGTGTGATTACTTGATGGTAATAAGTAGTAGTCCCATTTCGATGATGTCGGCAATTACAATGAGGACAATGAATGTTTTTTGAGGAATAATATTCCGTTCCGTCTAAAGCTAATAAAATTTCTTCATCTAAATATTTAAAATGATTAATTATTTTATTTTCTCTTAACCATTCCCAGACGGTTTGGAAAGTAGGAAAGACTTTCGCCGCTTGAATCGAGTCTAATATAGTTCGTATTTGGTTATCACTCTTGTATTTTATTCAAGCCAAATAAACTATTGGCATTATCTTTTCCCCTGTTATTTCTCATGTTTATTTTGATGTTCCAAAAAAGAAGGACATTGTGTAAAAAATACGGAAAAAGCTGCGATAACAAACTCTCTTATTTTATAACTTGTATTTGACCCTTTTCTTTTATCTGGTAAATCACTCAATTGAAGAAAAAGAAATTCAATTAATTTGGACGGCGATATAGTAACAGGCAATATTTCCATTTATTTCTACACTTTTAGACAATTAGCTCTCCCTTAAACTAATTGTAGTATAGTTTGACTCTGTAATTATCGTTCTCTCTGATTTTATCGTAAGTATTTGTGCTTAATTTATCTTCAATTTCATTTAGTTCTCTATTTTTTTTAGAGAACTAACGACCTATTTTGGCCAAAATAAGAATTGCTGAACCCAAGAAGAATTTGCTCATCAGTTAGGGGTAACATTCGCAACCGTTAATCGATGGGAAAACCAGCATAGTAAACCCTCTCGTCTAGCAATGAAACAAATTGAAAGTTTACTGCACAAAATGGGTGAACAAGGAGAAAAACCCCTTAATCAATATTTACAACAAGGTGGTAGAGATAGTGAATAACAATAACCAAAATCCTAATTCTGAACATAAGATACAAAAAACCTATGTTCCTCCTAACAACCCTCAGTCTGAACAAGGAACCAAAAAACAAACTCAAAACTACCAAAATTATCAACCACCTATGTCTAATAACGGGTGGACTCAGGGTGAAATCAAAATTGATTTATACCAGAAAGAATATCTGATTGAGAAAGAATTAGGACGAGGGGGATTTGGTATTACTTATTTAGTCACAGAAATGGCAACCAAGAAAGAAGTTGTTATCAAAACTATTAAAGAAGAGTTAAGAGAACGTCCTGATTTTAGCCTGATTAAAAACAGCTTTATTAACGAAGCTATTAAGTTAAGAGCTTGTCAAAGTCCCTTTATTGTTTCTGTTTACCAAGTGACAGAATTTGATAATAAAGAAGCAATTATTATGGAATATATTGAGGGAACAAACTTACAATCTATTATTGAAGAAAGAGGAGAAATATCTATCAACGAAGCTCTTAAATATATTCTTCAAATTGGAGAAGCATTAAAAACAGTTCACGGTCAAAATTTACTCCATAGAGATATAAAAGCAGATAATATTATTATTCGCAAGCCAACTAATGAAGCAGTTTTAATTGATTTTGGTTTAGCCCTTCAATTTAATCCTGATACTATTGAGTCTAATCGTCTCTGGTTAACCCCTGGTTATTCTCCTCCTGAGCAGCACCAATTGACAGCTAAATGGGGATTTTATACAGATGTTTATGCTTTAGCGGCAACTCTATACTATAGCTTAACAGGTGAAATTCCTATCCCTGCACCAGACAGAATTCGGAGACAATTACCCTCTCCTCAAAGCTTAAACTCAAAAATTAGTAATAAACTTAATGAAGCAATTGAAAACGGTTTAATTACAGATCCCTTTAATCGTCCTCAGACCGTTGAAAAATGGCTACAATTATTAACATATAAACCCCCTATTTCCTCTTATCTTTTCTTTTTATTAGAAAAATTCAACAAAATAATAATTTTCGATAACAAAAGAAATATCATATTAATAAGCTTAGGAATCTTAGGAATAATTATCTTATTAATGTTGACACCACCCTTGTGTAATCAAGGTTTTTTACCCTCACCATTAAGAGCAAAGATTTGTAGTGTTTCTGAGGTAAAATTGAAAGAGTATAATTCAATTAACTATGAATTTAAGCTTCAATATCCTGAGACATGGAAAATCGAAGAAATTCGCAAAAATGCCTTACAACCTTGGCAATTAAAATTTTATTCAGAAGACGGAAAAGAACCAATTATGGTAATTTTCGTGGAAGAATTAAATGAGTTATATTCTCTCCAGGAATATTGGGACGAATTTATCAATCTAATATTGAATAATGGGTTAGAAGGAGCAACAGTCAATTCAAAAAATCCCACCTTAATAAAACTAAAAATTGATATAGATGGAAAAAAGTTTGACCATTCTGCTTATCAAATCAATTACACTGAAAACAAAAATGGTGAACTAATAGAAGCAATGGAAATTGTTACAGTGTATAATTATCGAGGATATAATATCTTATTTAAAGGAGATAAAAATGATTATGGACAATATAAATCCATAGCTGAAAAATTAATCAAGTCGTTTGAATTTACTATTCCTAAACATTTAATAAACTAATAATTCAAGTGTATGCACTCATGCCTTATCTTACGACTTTTTTACATACTCAAATAAGAAGACCCATTTATTTATAAAGTGTGGGTTTCATTGAAAATTTTGGTTCTGAAACCCTTTGTACAAAAACCTAAGAAGAAAGCAGAAGGCGCGCCCGGCAGTCCTCAAAGCGGAACCTTTACCTCCAACCGTAAAGCCGGATTATTACGCCACCGGTCAGCCACATGAGCATACAAAGCCGTTGTCCTGGGGTCAGCATGGCCTAACAAATCCTGCACCTGCCTTAAATCCGACCCTGCCCTGATAGCCAATGTCCCTGCCGTATGCCTCAAAGAATGTGCGCTCAACTGTCGCTGTGGTTGTTGAAACTTAGTGGACGTAGATGAAGCCGATTGTGAAGGCCGTTGTTGTTCCCCGTTAGACGGTTGATACTCCTGAAATGACGCTGGTTTTTTGCCCTTATTTTTCTTAGGCTGCTCCTTTAACCCTGCTGCTCGTAAATACTTATCAATCAATCGTTGAATGGAACGACGACTCAACCGCCCCCCATACGTCCTTTTATCTAACGCAATAAATAAAGGAGTATCTGCATTTAACACCTCCCCTGACCGTTTCCGAGCATTCAGGTACTTATTCAGCAGCTTCGCCAAATCAGGGGTCAACGGCACAATGCGTCGTGAACGTTTCCCCGATACCCTGATCCCAATATCACCACCTCGTTTAACAATATCCCCAATACAAGCCCGGTGCATTTCTACGGTTCGGCAGCCTTCCAATACCATCACCGCCACCAGAAACCGATCGCGTAACCCCCCAATCGTATTCTCAGTAGGCAAACTCTCCAATAACCCGATCACTTCAGGTTCTTCGAGGTAATTAATGCGTTCGGCTGGATCAATATTTTCTCTAGGAGGTTTAATCCCCAAAGCAGGATTAGCCAAGATTAACCCCCGTTCTACCGCCCCGGCATAAAAGCGACGCACCACCGTCAACTTCAAGGCAATGGTGGCACATTTATAATCCTGAATTTCCACTAACCAACGACGGTATAGTTTAATGTCATCCCTTGTAGCTTCGAGGGGATGGAGTCTTTGAACGTGGCACCAACTAAAAAATTGCTTGACCGTACAAGCGTAGGTTTTCACCGTGTCATCGGCTGCATTGCCATCGGCTGTGTCCAGGCGAACGAAAGCAGCAAAGTTGTCGAGTAAGTCTGTGGGGGTGAGGTCATTGGGGGTAGTTTGGGTCAGCATAAGCGTCGGATAAATCCTTGTGTAGATCAGGCAGAGATGCCCGATACAGACCTCATTAGGATACCATAAAGAGTCAGATAAATACTCTTATACGACATCTGTTTCATCTGTGTATCGTTGAGTTTCCTTACTGTTAGATATTGCTATTAAGAATTCACCAGAAGTACCAACAAATTCAAGTACAAATCCCAATCCGTATCTTTTATCACCAAATAGAAGACTACGGAAAGACTCACTTTGCCAAGGGTGAGGGGAAGTACGATAAAACAGCCACTATCATTGATCTCATCTCCAAAGGCTTAGGACTTGATAATGTATCACAATCTGTTCAACAAAGTGTTAATCAACAATCCGTTGAACAACTTGTACAACAGACTGTTACACAAGAATTAGAAAAGACTGTTTATCAAAATGATATACAGAACGTCAAACAGGAGTTATTAGATTATGTCAAACAATTTGTTCAACAATCTGTTAACCAATCCCCAGAATCATTAGAGCAGGCGATTTCCCACCATCCCACGATCCAATCGATGCAAACCCATATAGAGAAATTAGATCATTATTTAGATGGGTTAACGAAAGCCATTCAGGAGCTAAAAGAGCTTAAACCTGATAATCAACCCATTGAACCAGTTAAAGAAGAGAATACAGTGAACAGGGATGATTCCATTGAGGATACACCATTAATGGAGGATGAGGACATTTCTTCTCGTTATGTGGTGGAAATCAATAATTCACGCCATCAAGAAACGGAGTTTGATTCTAGCTTAACCGATGAGGATATCAAAAAAGCCATTTCCAAGGTAAGAAAATTAACAGTCACACAGCTTCAACAAATAATGAAACAGTTTAATTCATTGAAGGGGAAGACGGTTTTTTCAAGTCGGGACTATTCACAGTCTAGAAAGCGTCGGAAAAGTGATTTAATAATTGATGTTCTAACTCGTGAAAAAGAGGGTCAGGTTCTGATGATACAAGCTATTCAAGAAATACTTAATTCAAACAAGATTATTTAATAGTTACCCCATTGAACTGTTCTTATTTATTGCTTAAGACAAGCACCTGGGAGTCTTGCCGTGTTTCGACCCCAAGTGCTTTCTTACATACTCTCTCACACCACGAAGTATCGATTAATTATCGATATTACAATGAGTATAAAATCCCCACTATTTTAATTCAATAGGTAAGGGACACTTTAATAATTGTCACAAAAAATCCCTATCATTTGATAGGGACTCGGTGATGTTTACCTGAAACTACTAAGCCGTGGTTTCAGTTTCAGGAAGACTAACTTTGACAACTTTATTTCTTTCTTCATTTGACTTGGGTAGGTTAAGATGAAGAATACCATCTTTGTAATCTGCGGTTACATTGGTATTTTCAATGCGTACAGGAAGAGGAATTACTCTTTGGAATTTCCCGTAACGGAATTCTGAGCGAGTATTGCCATTTTCAGAGGTATTAGTTTCCGCTTTTCTTTCACCAACAATAGCCACTTTATCTACCATTACTTGAATGTCTAAATCTTTAGCTGACATCCCAGGAATTTCGAGTTTGAGATGTAAAGCTCCATCAGTTTCGGTTAATTCAGCAGCAGGGATTTTAGAGAAATTACCAAAATCATCCGAATTTGTAGGGGTTAAAGCTTCATCAAATAAACGGTTTAATTGACGTTGTAAGGAATTCATTTCTTGCCAAGGACTATAACGTACTAATACCATGATGGTCTCTCCTTTGAGTAATCTATGAACAGTTGATTAACGTAAACTGGTTTGTTTATTTGTTTGGTTATTTTTATATTAATCAGGTGACAAGAGAAACGTAAGTGAGGCTTATATCCCCTATTTGGTAGGGTTTACTCACCGAACCAATAAAATGTATTTGTGTCGAGAAAACTGTACTAAATTAGGTTCGGTTGTCGTCAAATCATGATATCTCTGTCGAAGCCAATAAGCTTTTTTAAAGCTTTAATTCAGAAGTGTTGAATGTTAGAAAAAAGCCTCAACAAAAACAACTAAAAATGATATAATCAGAGAAAATATAAAGAGGACACTCAGCTATTTTGATTGTAAGAAGTTTCCCAAAGGTCATCAAATCTATCTTAAGACCGTTACCCAGAAACGATTATCCAGTTCTCAATACATTTTTATTTATCTCCTGCTGGTTAGAGTATGTGATGGATAAAAGCATAGTAAGTATGCAAGATTTATTCAAAAGACTAAACACTCAGGGAATAGACTTAAAAATCTCTAACTTTTCCAAAGCAAGTAAGAGAAGAGACTCTCAGGTATTTCTTAACATTATTAATCAGTTAAAAAAGGAACTTCGACGACAAAAAGGGAAAAGAAAAGCCCGTTCCTATTTTCCAATTGATTCAACGGTTATCAGTCTAACAAGTAAACTTTTATGGAGTCAAGGATATCATCAAGTTAAATTATTTTGTGGATTAGATAGTTGGACATCAGAACCAGGAGGAATAGTCATTCATTTTGGGCAAGGACATGACCATAAATATGGTCAGAAAACAGTAGAATCTATACCAGAAAAGACTGTAGGAATAATGGATAGAGGCTTTGCTTCTTCTGAAAGAATCAAAGAATTAAAAGAAAAACAAAACAAAGCATTTGTATTGAGAATAAAAAATAATGTTACTTTAGAAATGCTAGATGATGGTAATTCTCAAGTGGGAAAAGATTAGAGAGAAGTAGAGATTAGAGTAGTAGCATTTTGTGATTTAGAAGACAGGACAGAATTTAGATTGGCCACTAATTTACCCTTTGATGGGGAAGAAGGAGTAAGCAATGAAGAAATAGCAGAGATTTATGTACAAAGATGGCAGATAGAATTACTGTGGAAGTTTTTAAAGATGCACTTAAAGTTAGACAGACTGATGACCAAAAATGAGAAGGGTATTCGGATACAAATCTATAGTTGCTTAATTGCTTATTTGATTTTACAGTTAATAGAAATACCTCAAGAATTTGGGGAAAAGATATTGGATAAACTTCGTTATCTTCAAGCTTATATGTGTCAAGAAATCAGTTATGTTCATTGGTTCAGAAAACTTATCTGGTCGAGATAGAAATTGGCTAGGATAGGGTTAGTTTAATTTGATATGTAAAGTTTTATTGCGACATTCAACATTTCTGGCTTTAATTATATATAGGAGACAACAAAAAACCCCGTCGTTTGACGAGGTAAGTAATACCAATTTCCGAAACTTAGGCTACACTTGTAGAAATAATTGATTTCAGGCGGTCTCGCTGCGCGAGTGCTGCCGCACCGCACAATGTCAGGTGTAGTAAAAATCGAGATAAATGAATCAGCAGAAACTCTCAAAGAACTCTTAAAAAAGGCAAAGACCCCCCAAGAAAAAGAGAGAGTTCAAACCCTTTACTGGTTAAAAACAAAAACAATCACAACAGTTAAACAAATTGCTATAATCTTGGGGCGTAATCGTGTGACAGTACAAAAATGGCTGCATAAATATCGGAGTGGTGGACTGAATCATCTCCTAGAACCCAAGACAAATTTAGGAGGAAGGCCAAGCTCAATTCCTGGGTCGGTAATCGACAAATTAAAGGAAGAATTACAAAAACCAGAAGGATTCCAAAGTTATGGTGAAATTCAACAGTGGTTGACAAGTTGTTTCGATATTAATGTGCCTTATAGAACAGTCCATCAATTAGTCAGATCCAAATTAAAAAGTAAGTTAAAAGTTCCACGTCCTCAGCATATAAAGCAAAATGTTGAAAGTAGAGAAAACTTTAAAAAAAACTATCAGAACTTATAGAACAGAAAATTCATTACTTCAATAAACATTCTCACACCCCAGTCAAAATACGTTATTGGTGTCAAGACGAAACTAGAATTGGATTAAAAACCATAACAGGTAAACTTATTACAGCCTGCGGAGTAAAACCAGTAGGTTTATATCAATGGTTGTTTAAGTATTTATGGCTTTATGGTTTAGTTGAACCCAAAACAGGAGACTCTTTTTTCTACGAGTTTAGCCATTTGGATACTCCTTGCTTTGAGAAATTTTTAGAGCTTTTTTCTCAAAAATATCCTGACGAAGTTCATATTATTCAACTAGACAATGGTCGAGGACATCTTGGTTTAGATTTGTCCATTCCTGATAATATTATTTTACTATTTCAACTGCCGACCCACCTCGAATTGAATTCGAGGTGGAAAGCGGCAGTGCATTCCGCACCCCCTTATTGTCCAGAAGTTAATCCTATTGAAAGATTTTGGAAAGAAGTCAAAAAATTCCTAAAAAATCAAGTTTTTGATTCCCTCGATTTCTTACGAAGAATCTTGAGAAATATATTGGCTAGATTTACTCAAGAAGATATCGCTTCTATTACAGGATACGATTTTATTCTTGAGGCATTATCTGTACCCGGACTTTAGGAAATTGGTATAACTTTGCCGAAAACAGAAGTTGGGATGTAACCATCAAGCTTGGTCAAACTCTCAATTAAACGTTCCTATCTTTAGTTTACATTGCCTAAATAGAAATAAACTAGGCAATGTCTGACTCTGTATATACATGGTTGTTTACAAAACTTTACGTCATGTCCTATTTTGCACGTATCCTGTCCAGACCCCAAGATGTAAAGAAATTTGGGTGGTGGGAGCTAACCGTTATCGTAATCCTGAACAAGACTTACCAACGGACTTTGAACAAAAAAAAGTCATCTATTATCAAGCCTTATCTCAACCGACTGATGGGAACGAACTTATCACATCTCTTCAACAAAAGATGGCAGAAGAATTAGAAAACTTTGACCTGGGATTAAAGAAGAATTCATCAGTAAAGATTCTAACAAAAAGAAGTTAAAAACCTGTTCATCATCGGAAGTGGCCGCCATGATTGAAGGGTTACTTAAACATTGTACTACCATGAAAATTGAGAAAAATTATGTCGATAGTCATGGACAAAGTGAAGTGGCATTTGCTTTTTGTCATTTATTAGGATTTCAGTTAATGCCTCGTTTAAAAAGAATAGGTACGCAAAAACTCTATCGTCCGACTTCAGGAAACCCAGATGCCTATCCTAATCTAAAACCTATTTTAACTCGTCCTATAAATTGGGATTTAATTCGTCAACAGTATGACCAAATGATTAAATATACAACGGCTTTACGATTAGGAACAGCAGAAACAGAAGCAATTTTAAAACGGTTTACTCGTCAGAATTTAACCCATCCTACTTACCGCGCTCTAGCTGAATTAGGAAAAGTTATCAAGACTATTTTTTTATGTCAATATTTAAACTCAGAGTCTTTACGACGAGAAGTCAATGAAGCTTTGAATGTGGTGGAGAGTTGGAATAATGCTAATAGTTTGATCTTCTTTGGCAAAGGCAAGGAAGTTCAAACAAATCGATTAGAAGACCAAGAAGTAGCTGTCTTATCCTTACATTTACTGCAATCAGCTTTAGTTTATGTGAATACTTTAATGGTTCAAGAAGTGCTATTAGAACCGAAATGGATAGAAATGATGCAATCAGAAGATTTTAGGGGATTAACCCCTTTATTTTGGAGCCATGTTAACCCTTATGGAATATTTCGATTGAATCTTGATGAGAGACTTCCTCTCTTAAACATTTCTTAAGAGAGGAAGTCTGAAAAGCTTACACAATCAGGGTTTCGGAGAATCCTGCACTTCGTGGTAGCTTCGCTAGGGCCACCCCAACTAAAAATAAATTCCATGAGTTCAAACCAAAAGTTAGATTTTAATTTTCGTTATCGCCCCAATGTTGATAGTCCGGATGGGATGTTGATTCGGTATCTACAAAAATATAAACCAATTGAACGTAAGTATTTAATTTTGAAAGCTCTACGGGCTTTTTATTTGGTGGCTGCTTATGCCGAATTAGGAGACTTCGATGATCTTGAGCAATTAGAAACTTTTGTGGGTCAACTCCGAAAAACTTATACACAAAATTATGATGATCTGCATAATTTGTCCATCGATATTAATCTCAGTATCGGCAGTAGTGCTTCTGGCTTTATCTCTTCTATGCCGTCATCGGGTGATGAGGATGACGACGATGATGATGAGGATGATTGGGATTGATTTTTACACCAGTTAGGTTCCCTGGAATCCCATCCTTTCGGACCAACTCAAGGGTTGGATATCTTCTAAACAACTTAAGGGATACTCCCAACCATCGGCAGTCCTTAATAGTAAAAGGCGATCCCCAGAATCGGTCAGGAATTCTACCACTTCCCCTATCAAGCGCATCCATTGACCAGTAAAATGTTGCAGTCGTGCTTTGATTTTTTGCCCGATAGGGAAGGGATCTGGTTCTGGTTGGTTAAGTTGGGCAAATAATGGCCGTAATCGTTCTTTTTCTGACGATGGCAAGAGATCCCATCCGAGTTGCAATTGTTCTTTGGTTAAACGACTCTCATCCCTGAGAACCTTAATCTCTTCTACTGTTGTTGAATAACTAATAATCAGATCCGCTATAAATTGACGATCTTCAAAGGATATGGCCTCAAGGGGAACCTCACCAACCGATTCAATCTCCCAAATATTGATATCCGATGGACAGTTGACAGGTGGATCTGAATTTGGATTTGGATCTAGATTTGGATGTGGATCTAGATTTGGATTTGGTGAGAATTGTACTATATTTTCATGATCCAGATGTGGTGGATCTTCTATAACAGTTATTGGCACATCTGGATCATTAATTCTCGTTGGCTGGCCTGGGTTTTCGTCACTTTTAGACTCATGAGTTTGATGGGGATTTTTTAGCTCAAATTCTGTACTAGAAGGTGGCTGTTGTATTGGGTTATTGTCGTCCCATCTCAGGGTTTCTAGTTGTTCTGGGTTATAGTCACGGTTGATTCTCTGCTCGATCACTTCATTCAGTTTGTTGATAACCCCATAAACATAATTGTCGTGTTTATGGTCTTCTACCACTTCCAAAACGTTGATCTTCATGGGAACAACCTTATATACCCGTGTTCGTTTTTCATCACTTAGACGGCGATCACTCAAATCATATCCGATCTGATTGAGAACCCACCGCACAAACTTGATCGGGTCTTTCCCTGGACGTTTTCCTAGTCCTTGCCAGATTTTCTTAAGGTTTGCCCGTTTAATCAACTCTCTCACCACTTCACTATCGGCGGTAAATTCCCCGGCCACTTCAATGAAGTACAGTAACCTTAGATCATATAATCCCTTTAAGAATAGGTAACGGGGCTGTATTTTCCAGGGGCAAAGCTTACTATTTCTCACCTTAGTTAATAGATTATGATAGAATCTTTTAGCCTTTACTAAGGCTGGTGAATTCTCCTGATCAAATTTCTCCAGATAAATCCTATTTTCCAGTTGAGTAATCAGATTAGGGTACTTATATTTGATTAGATAAATTAATTCAGGATTCCAAAAACTAGAGTCTTGAATATTAGGTAATAGTTGGATTAACTTAGCTTTCATTAATGCACATCTTTCTGGCCAACTAGCATCTTGATTTAACATCATCCAAGGCTTACCTACGTATTTATTGTTAGCAGAGAAGATATCTTTTGAGTTCTGATATTTTGTTTCTATTTTCTCTTTAGATACCTTTTGATTAGCTTTCTTGAAGTGTTCTTTATGTTCGGGGCTATACTGGTTACTTATATCATATCCTTGCTGTTCTAATAGCCAATAAACGCACTTTCTGAGGTTAGCTTTTTCGTAATTTATCATAGCTTCTAATCGCTGAGCTAACTGACTCTCAGGACTGCTTAAATCTTCTTTGACTTTTGTAAGTATTTCACTGATAAATTCCTCTTGGTTATTTTCTCCAGCCATTGCTAGATGCAAGTCACGCTTTAATCGCTGGTCAAAATGATATTGAAGTTTCTCTAAGAAAGGTGACTTGATTGAATTGCTATCATCTACTTTTGTAAACGGGTTTATCCATAAATAACGGGTTACTTCAGTATCCCTAATCCTCGCGATTATCTGAGTAATAGAATCAGCGTCTAGTTGGCCAAAAAATAAACCAAAGAAATGAGTAAAATAATTACTAATATTGATATCTAATCCACTTTCACAGCTAGGGGAAAATAGGAACCTATGTATCGGATTTTCTTTTAGGTATTTATTAGGATCTTCCAGAAATTTTTTGACTTCTGGAGAGTTAATGGTTTTCCCATCAACCCTAAAGGTTGTAAACCCTAATTTACTGAGAATCTTGTCTAAGGATTCTAACAAAGTTTGCGAGTCACTAGCAATGGCCCCAACCATATCACGGACGGTTATTAGGTCATATAACCAAGGCGAGTGATCTCGTTTTCTTAGTTTTGTTTTCTTGATGGTTCCTTCTAACAAAACTAATTTTGGTTTCTTACCTTTGTGGGTATTTTTAACAATTTCTATGGTTTTTGTGGGGTCAACTGCTTTGATAAATTCGATATAGGGATCTGCTAAGTTACCATCGAGAATGGCTACACGGGATGACCTTATAATAGCTTCTTTAATTAAGTCTATTGCTTGCTCTCGATGCTTAACAGTCTTGCTAAATAGTAGCTGTTTTAAGACTGAAACGACTTCATCCAAAATCAAGACTTTCCCATCAAAATCATCTCCGTTAAATCGGTGATGGCTGTTAATACAGGCTGTTACTTTACCTCGACAATCCCTGATAGAGTAGCTGCTTTCTTTCTCATGAATATGGGTAAATTTGGCTTTATTAGCAAACTGTAATAGTAGGGAATTTCGATAACCTAGACTTACTACGCCATAGTTTTCTAGGTATTCTAACCACTTAATTAAATTAGTGGTTTTTCCCGTACCCAACCCTGATTTTATAGCAGTAATGCTATCTTTAGGCGGTACAGGTAAGTCTAAATAATCCTGGTCAACTGTTTTCGTTGGGGTTAATTGTTTACAGCTTTTCCAGGCTGAAAAAGCTTTTTGCTGGTAAATTAGTTTATCGGATTCTTCCTTGAATTCGTTAATAGTAATTAAGGTAATTTCAAGGTTATTAACATCAACTTCATCAATATCTAAGCCGTTTTCTTGATCTTCTAATTGTCCCCAATCGGCTATTTTTAGGTTAGGTAGGAATTCCCCTAATTTTTGATACTGTAGGGCGACATGACTATTAATAATTGAGCCAGCATCAGCATAAAGCACGAATTCAAAGTCATCCTCCCCAACTTCTGACTTCTGTGCGATAGCGCCGGAGCGGAGCGAGGAACTTCTGACTTCTGACTTCACATGGGCGATCGCTGTTTCTATCGCTTCTCGACTACTGGCAAAGTTCCCCCCACTAGCACCGATAACAGGAATACCTAAGTTAAATGACGCTAGAAGGGGTTTATACTCTAGTCCCTCAGTGAACCCTATAATTTGTTTTTCGGGGGGCTTATCGGGCAAATAAACGGCTACTGGTTGCTCACCTGATGCTAGGTGATACTTGACTCCACGCTTGGCACTACTGAGGGGATAGTATTTATGGGTGGTGTCAGGGGAGCAGTCATTGACCCGAACATGGGTATATAACCCGTCTTCATTGGGTACAGGGATTAATATTCCGTCAGTGTGGTTAATTAGGCTTAACCCGTCCCATTTCACCCCTGAGAGTCTATTACTAACGGGGTTATCAAGTTTTTGCCATTGTTTGACGCTACGGTAACCAGCAGAATCTATCTGGGTATCTGTGAAGCCTCTATTTTTGAGGATTTCTCGGTGGCGATCGCTTAACTCTAACTGAGCTAAGATTAACCGGATAACTTGATCTCGTTCTCTGATGGGGAGTAGTTTCTTAAGCTGTTCTCGTTCCTGTTGCTCTTTTAATTCCCGTTTCTGTTGTTGTTCGAGTAACCACTCCTCATGGCGATCTGATGCCCATTCATCAGCATCGGGCTTATAAGCCCACATATTGAAGCTCCAAGCGTCCTGGCCACGGTAAATGTAGTCTAGGGGGTTAGCGTTGTCACTTCGACAGTGGATGAGGTTGGTTTCTAGGTTTTGCCGACAGTCGTGGCGTTGTCCATTACAGACGGGGCAAGTATCTCGACGGGTAAATCTTTTCCAGTTCATGCTAGGCTACTCCCCCTGGTCGTTGTAGAGGAATGCCACGTAGCAGAAATTTTTTTTGGGCGCACTTGTCTTTTCCGCCCGAGATGAGGTAGGATCATTACTAATTAAAGAACTTATTTTTATTGAAGTAGCCCTGCTAGTAACTAAGAAAGTTGGCAGGGTTTTTTGTGCTAATACTTAGTCTATCTGTTTTGTTCCCAGTTGGGAACCATTTTGGAAAAAAATGTTATTAAGATTTTTTACGATTTCGATATTTTTTTATATATTCCAAAGCATCAGGATCAGGAACTAACAAAACTTTAGCTACTTTATAGCCTTTGAGAGAAGGCTTCATGCCACTTTTTGGTCTTCCTAAGACATCATATTGAACCTTACGAGAAGTCATCCCTATCTCGGCAGCAATTTCCTCAAGTGTCCAATAACCAGGTATAGTCGGCTCCTTTCTCTTAAGAGGCGGCTCAAAATCTTCGGGACGCAGAACATTATATTCTGAAGTAGCTAGGGAATTAAACATTGAAAAATACTAGGAATACTCCTAAATACCCCCATGATAAACAGTGTGGTAGAAAAATCAATGGGTCAATGGATTGCAGATTGCATTCGCGCAGATTGTAGATTTACCAATGCTTGAAGACGCAAATTATTCAATTGAGAAATCCCAATCACTTGATCAATATGATTGAGGAACATTAGAGGATCATCGGGGGGTCTGCAAACCTAAGAATTGAGCCGCTAATCCGGCCGTGTAATCTTGAATACGATCAAGTGCAGCCCGGTTTTCAGTAGGTTTAATTATATAACCTTGCTTGGTAAAGGTTTGCCCTAATGCTTGTTCTGACGATCTCAGGAAGTTCATCTTCTCTCAAACTATGGTAAAAGTATTAAAAGTATATTACAGCCGATGTTAATTAATCACCCAGAAAAATATCTAGACTTTGAAAATTGCCAAGAAACCATAGCCAATCTTCGCCAAGAGGGGAAAAGAATTGTACTGTGTCATGGAACGTTTGATTTACTTCATCCTGGACATTTAGCCCATTTACAAGAAGCTAAGGCCTTGGGGGATATTTTGGTGGTGTCTGTGACTGCTGCCTCCTATGTTAATCGTGGGCCAGGACGACCGATATTTTCAGATGACCTACGCTTGTATTCTTTGGCATCGTTAGCCTGTATTGATTATGTTTTACTTGCTCCGGTTACCGCTGCCCTAGAAGTTATTGATCGTATCCAACCCAATATCTATTGTAAGGGCCATGAATATGCAGATGCCAGTCAAGATGTCACCCATAATATTGGTCGTGAAATCGAAAGGGTTCGTGCCTATGGTGGAGACATTGGTTACACGGGGGAAATTGTTTTTAGTTCCACTAAGTTAATCAACAATCATCTCAACGCCCTTCCCCCCCAGATTAAAACCTACGCCAGTGAGTTTTCGCAACGGTTTTCCTTTGACGAAGTTCGTGACGCAGTTGAGAAAATGTCTAAACTTCGCGTTTTAGTATTAGGGGATGTGATTATTGACGAGTTTAATCACTGTTCTGTACAGGGGTTAACCTCAAAAGGGAGAGTGATTTCGACACTGTTTAAGAAGAAAGAACAGCATTTGGGGGGATCGTTGGCTATCGCCCGTCATATAGCTAGTTTTGCTGATTCTGTCACAGTGGCAGGAGTAGTGGGAACAGAGCCAGATATTCATAGTTTAATTTTAAATAATTTGGATGGGCGAATTCGCCTCGATCTCCTCTACGAAGAAGATTATCCAACCATTATTAAACGGCGTTATATTGAAAGGCAAGGCATTCGCAACGATTATAATAAGCTCTTTTCCATTAATTATCTGCGAGAAGAAGGGTTGTCTCGTAATGAAAGGCAAAAACTTTGGGATCGCTTGGATAATACCATCAATTCCTATGATTTAGTCTTAGTGGCAGACTATGGCCATGGACTCATCGATGAGTCAATTATGGAGTTACTACAATCTCAAGCTCCCTTTTTAGCCATCAACTGTCAAACTAATAGTGCTAATCATGGTTATAACCTCATTACCAAGTATAAGCGGGCTGATTCTTTTTGTTTAGATGAACAAGAAATACGCCTCGCTTTTTCCAGTCGTCATGGCGATCACGGTCATCTTTTACAAAAGCTGCACAGACATTTAAACGCTGAACAGGGATGGTTAACCCTGGGATCATCCGGTTCTCTTGGCATTAACGCTCAAGGGGAAGAAGAATTAACCCCTGCCTTGACCCTACAAGTTAAAGATACCACGGGAGCAGGAGATGCCTTTTTAGCCTTAGCCAGTATGAGTGCTAAATTGGAATTACCCATTGCCATTGGTTCTTTGTTAGGAAACTTAGCAGGGGCAATGTCAGCCAACATTTTAGGCAATGCTTACCCCATTGAGAAATCAAAATTGCTTAAATTTGCTACAACCATTTTGAAAGTATGATGGACATTTCTGCCCTTCCTCAAGCGATTTTATGCGATCGCGACGGCACTCTGATTGAAGATGAACATTTTCTCAATGATCCGACGAAAATTCGTTGGATTGATGGCGTAAAATCCTTGCTCAAACGCTTTCATCAAGCAGGGGTTAAAATCTTAGTCATTACCAATCAATCAGGGGTGGCCAGAGACTACTTCGGCACGGAAACTGTCGAAACCATTCATGGTCAGTTACAAACAGACATCAGGGAAATGGGAGGGGAGATTGCTGATTTTTATTACTGTCCTCACCATCCTGACGGAACTCATCCCGTTTATGGGGGTCTATGTAATTGTCGTAAACCTGCCCCTGGGATGTTTTTTAACGCCATAAAAGACCATCAATTAACCCCTGAATTGTGTTGGGTAATTGGCGATCGCCTACGAGATTTAGAACCAGGGATTGCCCTGGGAATGAGAGCATTTTTAGTACAAACAGGGGCAGGCAAAGACCATACAAAACTATTATCTGAACAAGCGTATCAAACGCAAGTCACAGTGATTCCTTCCTTTAGGAATTTGCTCACTTTTGCTGTTGCGTCATTGTCAGAATGACAGACAAGTGTGGTTTAATATTTTTTAATGTTTTGACAAGAGGGAATCATGGCAGACAAAATTAGACAGGTTTTGATTACCGGCGGTGCGGGATATGTTGGGGCGGTATTAGTGCCGAAATTACTCAGAGCTGGTTATGAAGTCAAGGTAATTGATCTCTATATTTATGGCGATAATGTCTTAGATGAAGTGAAACACCATCCCAATTTAGAACAAATTAAAGGGGATATCCGTAGCCGCGATTTGTTAGAAAAAATCATGCCTGGTTGTGATGCGGTAATTCACTTAGCCTGTATTTCTAATGATCCCAGTTTTGAGTTAGATCCAGGACTCGGAAAATCAATTAATTATGATGCCTTTTTAGACTTGGTTGATGTTGCCAAAGAAAATGGGGTAAAACGCTTTATTTATGCTTCGTCTTCAAGCGTATATGGGATCAAAGAAACGGAAAATGTGACGGAAGATTTACCCTTAGAACCCTTGACCGATTACTCTAAATACAAAGCATTATGTGAAGAAGTTTTATTAGAAAAACGGGAACCAGGGTTTATTACCTTGATTTTACGCCCTGCCACCGTTTGTGGTTACTCACCCCGTTTACGATTAGATTTAACGGTCAATATTCTAACCAATCATGCGGTTAATAATGGCAAAATTACCGTCTTTGGGGGAGAGCAAAAGCGCCCCAATATTCATATTGAAGATATGACCGATCTCTATGTGAAATGTTTAGACTATCCTGATGAAGCCATTGATGGAAAAATCTTTAATGCGGGATATGAAAATCATAAAGTCAAAGAAATTGCTGAGATGGTTCAAAATGTTGTTGGGAAACAAGTTGAAATTGTGACAACTCCCACCAATGATAACCGTTCCTATCATGTTTCTTCAGAGAAAATCAAACAAGAATTAGGCTTTGTTCCTCAACACACTATTGAAGAAGCTTCTGAGGATTTAGTTAAAGCGTTTAAAGCCGGATTAATTCCTGATGCGATGACCGATATTAAATACTTTAATATCAAAACCATGCAAGCCTTGGAGATGAAATAATCGTTCAATGATTAAAGCAGAGCAAGTAATTGGGGTTGACTTGGATAATACGATTGTTAGTTATGATCAATTAATGTATCGTCTAGCAGTAGAGAAGGGATGGATTGATTCAACAACACCAAAAAGCAAAAAAATCATTCGGGATAAAATTCGCCAATTACCTAATGGCGATATTACTTGGCAGAAACTCCAAGCTTTTACTTACGGGTCTCAAATGGCAAATGCCACCTTAATCGAAGGCGTAACATCATTTTTTAGGAGATGCAAACAGAACAATATTAAAGTTTACATTGTGAGTCATAAAACAGAATATGGCAACTTTGATCCAACCAAAACTAATTTACGCCAAGCGGCTTTTACTTGGATGAAAAAACAGAATTTGTTTGATGAAGAAAGGCTAGGTCTTTCTCTTAAATCAGTCTATTTTGAGTCAACAAGAGTAAAAAAAAATAGAGAGAATTAGCAATCTTTCTTGTACCGACTTTATTGATGATTTAGAAGAGACATTCAAAGAAGATAGTTTTCCTGACAATATTCGGAAAATTTTATATGATCCTCATCAACAGTATCATCCTTTCTCCAATGTTAAAATACTGAGTAGCTGGTTAGATATTAATGAATACTTCTTCAGTTAATCAATCTAAATTGATCTCACCTATCAGTTCTTCTTTGGACTTAATATTACCTCAACTTCCCAACTATCCTTTTACGGAAGTAGAGAGAATTAACGGAGGGAAAAATAGTCAAGTTTATAGACTCACCAGTCACACTAGAGCTCAGTTCGCTTTGAAAATCTATTTTCAACATAAAGCTGAGCAAAGGAATCGCTTGAAAACTGAGTTTTTGTCCCTAAAATTTTTAAAAGACCAAGGAATCAAAGCTGTTCCTAAGCCTTATTTAAAAAATGAATCACAGGGATGGTCTTTATATGAATATATCTCAGGTGAGCCTATTAGGGATTTCCAGGTAACATCGCAAGACATTACTACCTTGGTTGATTTTTTACTTCAACTCAAAAACTTAAGTAAGCATCCAGCCAGCCATGATTTGAATCTTGCATCAGAAGCTCAACTATCCATTCAAGGAATTATTGATAATATCAAGAATCGCCTGAATAAATTACTAGAAATTCCTAAAGACACAATAGAAAATAAATTACTTAATCAGTTTCTCCAGGATGATTTGGTTCCTTTTTTATCAGAATTAATTGTCTGGTGTCAACCTTGTCTCAAGGAGAAATTGATGGACTTTAGCAACGAAATTGTTTTAGAGCAGCGAACTTTGAGTCCTTCAGATTATGGGTTTCATAATGCTTTGAGACAGGATAATGGAGAGCTTGTCTTTTTAGATTTTGAATATTTTGGATGGGATGATCCCGCTAAAATGATCAGTGATTTTTTACTACATCCCGCTAGGATGATAGATTTTTCTCTTAAGCAACAGTTCTTTTCAGAAATTTTAGCTGGCTTTTCCGAGAACAAAACCTTGAGTACCAGAGTCAAAATAGTCTATCCATTATTCGGCATTAAATGGTGTTTAATACTACTCAACGAATTTATTCCGGAGCAGCTACTCAGACGAGGATTTGCCGATATCAATCCGATTGATAAACGGGAAAGACAGGCTCAACAGCTAGCTAAAGCCAAACAAATGTTAACTCAAATTAAAGGTGACTATGAGCAATTCCCTTACTATTACTAAGTCTTCTGAAGGCTCTGTGACTCACGGAGCTTTGGATAAACGTTCTAGAGAGTTACGAAAAACGATTGTTAAAACGCTTAAAGCCAGCCGTCGGGGTCACCTCGGTGCATCTTTTTCACTGATAGAAATCCTGCGAGTGCTTTACGACGATATCTTGAGATACGATTCTCAAAATCCTCAGTGGTTAGAACGAGACCGCTGCATTCTTAGTAAAGGCCATGGATGCTTAGCGTTATATGCAATTCTAGCGGATAAAGGCTTTTTTCCCGAATCCGAATTAGACAAATTCTGTCAAGTCGATGGCATTTTAGGTGGACACCCTGAATATGGCAAAGTACCAGGGGTAGAAGCGTCTACTGGGAGTCTTGGCCATGGTTTATCAATTGGGATTGGTTTTGCCCTTAATGCTCGTATTGACAAGGCTGATTATCGTACCTTTGTCATTCTTGGGGATGGGGAATCTCAGGAAGGTTCGATTTGGGAAGCAGCTATGTGTGCTGGCAAACACAGACTGAGTAATCTAACCGTCCTAATGGACTATAACAAACATCAATCCTATGGTTCGACGACTGAAGTTCAAGACTTAGAACCCTTAGCCGATAAATGGCGGGCTTTCGGATTTGCCGCCGTTGAAGTTGATGGTCATGATGTTACTGCCTTACGAGATGTCTTATCTCAAGTTCCCTTAGAAACGCATAAACCCACTGCTATCATCTGCCATACTATCAAGGGTAAAGGGGTAGATTTTGCCGAAAATAATCTGAATTGGCATCATAAAAGTCGTATTTCAGACAATGAGATTCAAGCAATGTTAACTGCACTAGAGGGATGAAAAATGCGTAAATTGTGTCTTGATATGGTCTACGAATTGGCTAAGGAAGATCCTAGAATTTGCTTTATTGGCTCAGATTTGGGATTTGGTACTCTCAATCAGTTTAGGGAAGAGATGCCAGAACGATTTTTTATGGAAGGAGTCAATGAAGCAAATATCATTGGCATGGCAGCAGGGCTGGCTTTGGAAGGAAAAGTTGTTTATGTCAATACCATTGCCACTTTTATTACTCGTCGCTGCTTTGAGCAACTGGTTCTTGATTTAGGACTTCACAATGTTCCTGTGCGTCTCATTGGCAATGGGGGTGGTTTAGTATATGCACCTCTTGGCTCAACCCATCTAGCTATTGATGATATCGCCATTTTACGCACGATCCCTAATATGTCTATTGTGGCCCCAGCTGATGAAGCAGAAATGAAGCGGTTAATGCCCTTGACTGTTGATTATCCAGGCCCTCTTTACATTCGTTTAGGAAAAGGAAATGAGCCAATTTTAACAACTGATGAAGTGCCTTTTGCGATTGGTCAAGTCATTCCCATGAGACAGGGATCTGATGCTTTAATTATCACCACTGGCGTGACTTTACAGGCCGCTCTGGAGGGAGCGGATGAATTGGCACAACAGGGAATTGCTGCAACAGTGCTTCATGTTCCTACTGTCAAACCTTTACCCAAGGAAATCCTACTAGATTATATTTCTACTATCCCTGTGGTTGTTACGATAGAAGAACATACCCTGATGGGAGGGTTAGGAAGTGCGATCGCTGAACTCATTGCTGAGGCTAATTTTTCTGAGGGGAAAAGATTTAAACGCATTGGGTTACCTGATGTTTTTCCAGATAAATATGGCTCTCAAGCAGATTTAATGAAGCGTTATGGAATGACCTCTCAACAAGTTGTTGCTGCTGTGACTGGTTTGAGAAAAAAACAGTTAGCTTTCTTTAAATAATCAATAAGTTTACGTTCATTTCACTGATGCTGCTTAAACGTTTTTCGTTCTTTATCCAAATAGGAGGGACTTTTATCCTCCTATATATTCTTTTTAGAAATTTCGAATGGACTACTTTTTGGAAACTACTGCAACAAATCCCTGTTGTATTTTATTTATACTCTTTAGCAGTTGTTTTTTTAAGTATTGTTCTCTATACCTTAAGATGGCAATTAATTTTAATTTCAATGGAGATAAAAGCTCCATTTTTCTTACTCCTGAGACAATACTTAATTGCTGCTTTCTTTAACAACTTTTTGCCCACAGGAATTGGAGGTGACTGGGCAAGGATCTATTATCTCGGTCAAAATAAAGGCTATGTGCAGGTAGCAGCTTCAGTTTTCATAGATCGGTTCTTGGGATTTTTCTCTTTAACAATCATTGGAACATTGATCTGTTGGTGTTTTAACTTTTCGTCAGTTGTTTTTTTAGTGACCCGTAACTTATTAACTGTTTGTCTTGTGCTATTTTTTGGAGTGTTTTTATTGGCTAAATTCTCGCGAGCTGAGAATTTCGTGTTAAATTTTGGTCCAAATGAAGGCCGTTGGGGTTCTCTGAAAGAAAATTTCGCCCAATTCATTGGTAAAGTTAGAGTTGTTTGTCAAAAACCTGAACTGATTTTAGGGGTTATTGTTATTGGAATAGTTTACTTATCAATCACTGCTACTATCTACCAGGGATTTTTTACTAATTTGTCAGATATTGAAGTTAATTTTTGGCTAATCGTTGGTGCTTTAGCTAGTATTTACATACTAACTAATATCCCAATTACGGTCAACGGAATTGGGTTACGGGAACAATTACATTACCTTCTATTTGCTGTTATCGGAATTCCTAAAGAACTATCGGTAAGTGTTTCTTTACTGATTTTTTCCAACATTTTAGTCATAAGTTTAGCTGGTTATTGTTCTTGGTTACAATTAAAATTATCTTCTAGTAAACCGTAAAATTCAACAACCCTAACTTACTCCGTTTCACTACGTTGAAGTTAGGGATTGCCACTCCCAAAAGTGGCGACGTAAGAGTTGCAATAGCCTATAAGCCTAGTCTCGGTTTAAACACCTCCAGATACTTCTCTAGTCTGGATTCCCTGTAAGTTCTTTTGGGAGGACGTTGTAAGACAAGACATCTGGGGTTAGGTAGGCGAAGAGACTTAAACTTATACTCTGAGGATTATCTCCATGTTAAGAGTACCTGTTCTATCCCCTAAAGGAAAACCGTTAATGCCAACTAAACCTAGTCGAGCAAGACGGTGGATTAAAGAGGGAAAAGCTATCAAAAGATTTAACAATTTAGGGCAATTTTATGTTCAACTTTTAGTCGAACCTTTGAATAGTAAAACTCAACCTATTAGCTGTGGTCTAGACCCAGGCAAACACTTTTCTGGTGTTGCCATCCAATCAGCTAAATTTACCCTTTTTACTGCTCATCTTGAACTACCCTTCAAAAAGGTAAGGGAAAGGATGGATAATCGTCGGATGATGCGACGGGGAAGAAGAGGAAGAAGAATTAATCGTAAGTTACCTTTTCACTTAAGAGCGCATCGTCAAAAACGATTTAACAACAGAAAACAAGGTAAACTCCCTCCATCAATTAGAGCCAACCGTCAACTGGAATCAAGAGTAGTTCAAGAATTGTGCAAAGTATTTCCTGTTACTGATATTTACTTTGAGTACGTCAAAGCCGATCTTGATTTAACATCGGGGCGAAAAGGAGCAAAGTCAGGAAAAGGATTTTCAGCCGTTATGGTAGGACAAAAATGGATGCTCAAACAATTAGCAAAGTTGGGTAATGTTCATACCATTTCAGGTTGGCAAACTTCTAATTTAAGAAAACATCTTCGATTAGAAAAGTCTAAAAACAAATCCGAGCAAACAGCTAGTTCTCATGCTGTTGATGGAATAGCCTTGGCTTGTTATCAATTTCTTGAATACAAATCTCACCATTCACTTAACAATCATGGACGTAGTTGGCAAGGAAATGTAACCATTACCCCCTGTCAATTTATGGTCATTAAGCGTCCTCCAATTAGTCGTCGTCAACTTCACTTAATGCTTCCAAGCAAAGGAGGAAAAAGGCGTAAATATGGAGGAACTATTACCCGTCATGGCATTAGAAAAGGAGATTTTGTCAAAGCTAAGAAGGCTGGTAAGGTTTTCTATGGTTGGTGTTCTGGTGATACCGCAAAACAAGTCTCAGTTTCCGATTTTAATTGGAAAAGATTGGGACAATTTACTGCCTCGAAAGTAGTGTTGCTCCAACGCTCTACGGGGTTAATTGGTAAACAGGAAGCGGATTTCGTTGGAGCAACTGCTTGTTAGTTGATGCTCGTTTCCTCCCCGACGTTTTCAGACGACGGGGTTTCCACTCGCATATTTTACGATGAATATCAACTTTCTCCCTTCCCCGGCTATCTTGGGAGCGATATTAGCTAGTCTTAGTTTACCCATTCTACTGATCATTCTTTCTCACGGAGTCTGGAAAGTTAGAGCTTTAGGAAAGCGTTTTATTGTTGCTTGTTGGCTAATTATTGGTTTGTGGTTAGTTTCCCTAGGATTTGAAATAGCTAACTCTCAAGAAAGTCTAGCACTCTTACTCTCGAATTTTTTTGCGGGAGCGTTAATATTAATGACGGGTATTCTTTGTAATTTTACCCTTTGGACTTTAGTCGCTTGGGGATTTACCCTTTCTATGCTAATTGCTCTAAGTCGCGAGAATCAGCCACTTACTCTAGAAGATTGGATTAGAGCATATACCAATGGTCAAACTTTAGAAACTTTTACCCTTGATCGACTTGGTGTGTTGTTTCACTTTGGATTAGCAACTTATGATAATGATCGAGTAATCATTACTGCGAAAGTTGGCTTTTTAGTCGCTCAAATTACACGACTATTACGTTTGTTTTTTGGATTAAAACAATGACAGCAGAAATTCTTTCTTTTTTAGTAGGTTTTATCTCGTTTACAATTTATGCGTTTACTGTCTTGATTTTGCTGAGGATGACTTTATCGGTTTCTCCAGTAATTATTCAATTTGTTTATGCTCTGATGGTTCATATAATAGCAATTTTGGGAAGTTCGTTAATCCTGAAAGGTTTACCTTATTGGCATGGCGCAGCTCTATTTTGGTTTTGTTTTAATATCTATCTTTTTATCTATAGTGCCGTTTATAAGTCAATTTCCTTGAAGATTTTATCGACTCTATCCCGTTGTTCTAGTAAATCAGAAACTGTCTTGCAGATTACCAACTTATATATTCTTCCAAGTTTTGTCGAACGTATTAATATTCTTACTCAGGCTAATTATGCCGTTCAAAATAATGAGCAGTTTACGATTACTAATCAAGGAAAAAAAATGGCAACTCGTATTATCACTATTCAAAAATTATTTGGAATTCGTCGTAGTGGACTGTATTCACAAATTTCAAAAACTCAAGTAAATTAAATGTGTGAGGAGTATCTAGAAAAATTGGTATTTAGTATAGGGAACTAACAATCAGACTTTTCGTCAATATTTGGAAACTTCCCTAGGTTTGTTTTTGGTAGGATAACTATGTTTGAGGTTACTCCAACGATTCAGTCGCTCATAATATTGGCGAACCATGGTCATGATCAAGGAAAAGACAACCTTAGGTCTCATAACACCTGAACTTGTATCTGGTTTTGGGTTGAGTCGGACAGGTACTTCCACAGAAGATTTACTACGAATTAATAGTTTAGAGAGGCTTTCAATATGATAACCGTATCCTGGATTAACCCTAATCTGCCTTGCCAAGAAAACAGGATAAACATAGAGACTATGAGCATCGCGAATTCGACATCCCGTCAGTATTTGCATGGAGAGTGTACAAGCGATGGATAGGAGGCGACGTAGAAGGGTTCTGACTTGCATATTATTGCGATAGGATACGACTAATTCAGCAGTTCCTACCGCTTCAAACAGATTTTCAATCCCTGAAATATGGAAAGCATTATCCCCTGGTACTAAAGTAAGATATTCGTAATTAGCTGCCCATAAACCTGCTATGTAAGCAGCACCAACTCCTCGATTAGTTTCTTGATGAATGACAGCAACTTTTTCATATTGATAAGCTAGGTTATCAGCAACTACTCCCGTATTATCTGTGCTACCATCATTAACGATTAAAATTTCGTACTCGTCTAAGGTTTCAGAGGCAACACTTATGATTTCTTTAACTGTCACTTCTATTTTATCCGATTCATTATGGGCTGGTACTATGATTGAGAGATTTCGTTTCATAAAAAACTACCTTGTACTTTCTTTGAGAATGACATAAATTTATGGTATATAGTTTCTCCATAGATTACGAAGTTTTTCCATAAATAGTATGTTTGACTTGCTTAAAAGCTTAGCACAAACTAGTTAGTCTTTTTGCTTGATTAAGCAATTCATTAGTTTCTTTGATATGAAAAACTCTATTTATAAAAACTTAATAAAAAAACATACGATAGATTAATTTTCCTGGAAAGTAATTTTATGAAATTTATCGAAGCAAAATACTTTAATCTTAATGCTATAGTACTTGTAACAATTTTATTGCTTTTATTTCTCATTTATTCATCTACAGTTTTTTTACCTTATCCTTTGCTAGACGATAATTGGATTATTCAGTCCTATAGTGAAACGAGATGGAGAGAATTTACACACGATACTGTAGCAATTACACAAGGACGTCCCATTTTTGCTATCTTTATCCTGCTAACAGGATTCGTAGCTTCTAAAATTGGAATAGAAGCCATGAGCCTATTTCGTTTAATTGCAATATTTAATTTGGCGATCGCTACTTTTTTTATATTTCGTTGGGCAATTATTTGGAACTATAAACCTATTGAAGCTTTTCTCTTAGCCCTGATTATTGCTACTGTACCAGGCTATCAAATTTATATTGCTGGTGGTCCTTGGCTCACTTTTCCTCTACTGGCTTCAATTTTAGCAACATATTTATTATTTTATGTTTTTTACAAAAAACATAAAATATCTCATAAACTAGCCCTGATTATAACGGCAATCTTTTTGCTTATTTCTTGTTTTTCTTTTTATCAGCCAGTTGCCATGACAGCTATAGCTTTAATGGTTTTTCCTATTTTTTCTATTCAAAACAATCGGCAAGAACATACAATCAATAGACAAACACTGGTTTTTGTCTTGTCTGGAGTTATAACAACTTTGTTTTCTCTTGCTATTTACTATCTTAGTTGGAAAACTATTCTGCAAATTATTCTTGGAGATTCACAAGCAGGTGTTTTAAAAAGGTACGGACCAAATGCTGTTAATTTTAATCTTCTAGAAAGAATTTTTCAATTCTTTTTTCCTGAACGAATACCTAATATTCTCAACCTTTGGTTCCTCCCAGAAGTAGGTCCTGAAAGTCCTAGCATATGGACTTTTTTTTCGCAGCTACTAATTTTAGTAATAATTTTCAGCCTGTTTTTGAAATTCATAGAGTCACTAAAATATACAATAAAAAATAAGAACGCTAGTTATCTTAGATTTTTCTTTTTTGATAATATTCAACTGGTATCTATATGTATTTTGTGCGAGTTGCCAATAATTTTTTCTCCAAAGATTATAAACTCTTACGTAACTTCAGGTGCTCTGTCTTTAATTATAATTATTATTTTATTTGAATTGATAAAATCAATAGTTATTAGGATAAAAAAGAATAATAATTCAAAATTTATCATCGTATTTTTATCTTTAGTTGCTATTTTAGGAATAGTCAAAGCTCAATACACTATCTTGACTCACTTCTCAGTTCCTTTATCCCTAGAATATAGATTAATGCGCCATGAAGTGAGAAGCTACCTGAAAAATAACTCAAAAATATGTGGGATTCAATTCATGGAAAATAAATCTCCTCTCTTAAATTCAGCTTATCAAGAATTTGCCTGGTCTAACATTAATAGCTCTTTTTATATAACTCGAATGCTGGAGAATATATTGTATGAATTAGGGCATTCGCAGGTTAGAATCGATGTGGTTACTTCAAACGGAGAAACTCTAACTGATCCCAAGGATAAAGATATTCCCATTAAGTGTCCACCTCTAGTTATTGATGTTAGGGATTTCAGCCTTGAATGAACGCTTACACAAAACTATTTAGACAAGAAAATTAAGGTAATTGAACATTGACTAACGTTAATTTTGTAACCCAACTCCATAGCAACACAAAACGTGATTATCTCAAGCGTGTTACTGAATACGACAAAGCTGAATGTGCTGCCATTGCTAAAAAATTTGGTCAAGATTATTGGGATGGCGATCGCCGTTACGGTTATGGAGGTTATCGTTATGATGGTCGCTGGTTGTCTGTAGCTGAGGCTATGGTAAAGTATTATGGACTAAAACCAGGAGATAAAATTCTTGATGTCGGCTGTGGAAAAGGTTATCTTCTCTACGAATTCACGCGTGTTATTCCACAAATACAGGTCTGTGGTATCGATATCTCCCAGTATGGGATTGAACACGCCAAAGAAGAGATTAAACCCTTTCTTCAAGTGGGAAATGCCACTGACTTGCCTTATGCTGATCAGAGTTTTGATTTAGTGATCTCTTTGACTACGCTTCATAACCTATATAATTACGACTTATACAAAGCTTTACAAGAAATTGAACGGGTCGGAAAAAATCATAAATATGTTTTAGTAGAGTCTTACCGCAATGAACAAGAAAGAGTCAACCTCCTCTATTGGCAACTTACCTGTGAAACGTTTTATACACCCCAAGAATGGGAATGGTTTTTCCAACAAGCAGGTTATAGCGGCGATTATGAATACATTTATTTTGAGTGAAGTACCCCACCCTACTACGTTGAGGGTGGGGCTTCCTACCCTCAAGAACTAACGCTCTTGATACACTGCATTTCAACAGTTTGGTTAGGCGTAGATTTCCGTTCTTCCAACGGTATTTTTGAGTCAGAGAATTGAAGCAAATTCCAACAGGCGTTAATGTCCCTGTCGTGGTGTGCGTGGCATTCTGGACAAGTCCATTCTCTATCTTTTAGGGTCAAATCTTCTTTGATGTACCCACATTTAGAGCATCTTTTAGAACTAGGAAAAAATCTATCAACTCGCTTAATTTCACAACCGTATATATCGCCTTTATATTCTAAAAGTGTTAGAAATTGACCCCAAGCTACATCGCTTATTTGCTTGGACAATTTTCGATTTTTAACCATCCCTTTGATGTTTAAATCTTCACAACTAATAACTTGGTTCTCGTTAGTTAGTTTTAGACTTATTTTCTGTTGATAGTCTAATCTTTGATTAGCCACTTTTTCATGGATTTTAGCTACCTTAACTCTAGCTTTTTTTCTATTGTTAGAGTCTTTAGCTTTTCTACTTAACCTTCTTTGTCTAATTTTTAACCTTCTTAATGAACGTTGAAAATAACGGGGATTCTCAAACCTTTCAGGTTTATTAGTAATACAAAAATCCTTGAGTCCTAGATCCATCCCAATCTTCTCACCATTCAAAGGAGCTTTTGGGATATCTAACTCGGTAGCAATTGAAGCAAAATATTTTCCTGATGGAGTTTGACTAATAGTTACGCTTTTAATATCTCCTTCTATTTCTCGATGAATTACCATCTTCATAGGGGACATTTTAGGAAGTTTAAGTTTTCCCTCCTCGGTAACAGAAAAGTTTTGAGGCACTCGAAAAGATTGTTTATTAGACCTCTTTTTAAATCTAGGAAATTTAGCTAATCCTTTAAAAAACCGAGAATAAGCAGTTTCTAAGTCTTTGAGCGTTTGCTGCAAGGGTTGAGAATTAACTTCTTGTAGCCATTGAAACTCTTTTTTCAGAGAAGTTAATAATTTAGACCATTCTTTATACCTTAAACTTTTCTTAGAATCAACATAGATATCAGTAGTTAAGCGCAGAAAATAGTTATATACAAATCTTGAACAGCCAAAGCATTTTGCTAAGAATTGTTGCTGTTCTTGATTTGGATACAACCTAAAACGATACGCTTTATTACCCATGTTTAGTACCTCCTTAACAGCAGTATAGCATAAGTTATCTGTTTTGTACAAAAAAGTTAAGCTATAGATTGACTCCCTACGGTCGGTTTATTTGTTGGTCGGTCATTCATCCCCACCGTATAGACGGATGGGGTATTCTGCCCGACATCAGGATAAAAACGTTGTTTTTCAACACAAGAAACGGTACAGTATATAACCAAACGTCTAAATCTGATAGAGTGACGGAGGAGTGAGAGATGAAAGCGTCTTTCTTTACGGAGGAAGAGGAAGGTACTATTAGTCAGTTTCTCAATGATGGTTATGTTATTTTTTCCCTGAAAAATATTGAAGGATTAAATAAACTCCGAAATCAATTATACGAAATTGGGGTAAATTTCCTTAACTTGACCAAAAATCCATCTTTAGAGACTTTTTTTAACCAGACTCAAGACCTGGTTCCTGTGGAACAACTCAATGAATTTCGCGTCACACTCATTAGTCATTTAGCCGAAAATGATAACACTAGGCCCTTAGTGTATTCGCTGGCAAAATCCTATCTTCATTGGCTGATTGGTAACGAATTAGCGATGCAAAGAAGCTGTAATTTGAGTATTCAATTACCTGGAGATAGTAGTTCTTTATTGCCTGTTCATTCTGATGTTTGGTCAGGGAACTCTCCCTATGAGATTGTCTTATGGATACCTTTGGTCGATTGTTATCAAAGCAAGTCAATGTTTATCTTACCGCGCCAATATTCTGTAGACGTTTATCAAAATTTCAAACAGTATTCGCATCTTAGTAGCGAAGAGTTTTATGAAGCAATCAAAGATAACTTAGTCTGTTTGAATGTTCCTTACGGAAAGGCTGTTATCTTTTCTCACACATTACCCCATGGAAACCGTATTAATCAAGAAGAGGAAACTCGGTGGACAATTAATATTCGTTTTAAAAGTTTACTATCTCCTTACGGGACAAAAGAATTAGGAGAATCATTCTTCCCTGTCACCCTTCGTCCTGCTACCCGCATCGGAATGAGTTATATGAAACCGGAGTGCTGATGGCTAATCAACAAGGATGGAGAGGATATATTTCTAGTCGAGAAATTGGCGGACAAATTATTCCTCAAAGGGTTCAAAATTTAGTCATTCGTAACTATGCTCAGAAAAAAGATCTAGTGTTTTTGCTGAGCGCAACAGAATACTATATGGACAATTGCTACATGATGTTAAATTCTTTGAAAGACCAATTATCTGAATTAAAAGGCCTTATCTTTTATTCTTTAGACTTACTTCCCCATCAGTTGTCTCAACGACAGTTACTTTATCAGAGTATTTTATCTCATCAAGGAGAGTTACATTTTGCACTAGAAGAATTGGTTATCAACCATCAAGAAAATATAGAATTAATCGAAGATATCATTTTGTGTCGTCAACTAAGTCACAAAACTAACAATCTTATTAAAAGTATTATTCAAGATTCATAAAATACCAACTTAAAGGAACGTAAAATAATGGTTACTCATTTAACAAAAGAACCCCAATATCAAGACCATATTACGCTGAGCGAGAAGCAAGGATTAACTAAGCTTGGATTTAGAGCTAATGCCACTTGGCATCGAGATCCTCGTCGTTTAGTTTTTGTTGTATCTCGATATAAGTTTGTTTCTAAGATGTTGAGCGGAAAACAAAAAGTTTTAGAGGTGGGTTGTGGAGATGCTTTTGCCACTCGTATAGTCTTACAAGAAGTCAATTCTCTATGTGCTATTGACTTTGATCCACTGTTTGTCGCTCATGTCAAAGAACAAATGGAATCAGCGTGGACATTTGATTCTCGAGTGCATGATATGCTGTCGGGGCCAGTAGTCACTGAAGGAGGATTTGATGCAGCATATTCCCTAGATGTTTTAGAGCATATTCAACCAGATAATGAACGTCAATTTATTTCAAATATCGTTCACTCTTTAACGGAACAAGGAATTTTAATCGTGGGAATGCCGTCCTTGGAATCTCAAGCCTATGCCTCTGAAGGAAGTAAACAAGGTCATGTTAATTGCAAAACTGGAAAAGATCTTAAAGCATTAATGCTAGACTATTTCCACAATGTTTTTATGTTTTCCATGAACGATGAAGTGGTGCATACGGGATTTTTTCCCATGTCTCATTATTTATTTGCTTTAGGAGTGGGGAAAAAGTAATTATGTCTAAGGCTTTTCAATGCTATCGTTTTCTTTCTAAAGTTTCTAAACTTTTACCTTTAAGTCAAAAAATTTTCAAAAGTCAGCCTCTCACTAACCAGTCTAGTCATCGAGTCATTGATCATATTAATGAAGAGAACCTCAAGTTAAATCCTGAAAAAAAAGCTCAATTTAAATTAGATTTAGGTAATAAGTTAATACAGCAAGGTCAAGTTGAAGAGGCACTGAAATATTACGATTTGGCAATTAAACTTCGTCCTAATTGGCCAGAAGCATACTATTATCAAGGAAATGCTTGGGTTGCTAAGGGAAATTACCAAGAGGGAATTAATGCTTATAAACAAGCTAATCGTTTAGGATTAAATAGTCAAGAGTTAATTCTCAATTGGGAACAGTCCGCTGCTAAGTTAGCAGGTCAATATATTGATCAGGGTAATCAACTGTTTTCGGAAGGTAAATTAGAAAAGGCTTTAATTGAATTAGACAAGGCGATCGCAACTAAGCCAGATTCACCATGGCCCTATTTCTATCAGGGCAATATCTATTTTTCTTTGCGTCAGTATCAAAAAGGAATGGCAAGTTATGATCAAGCTTTGTCATTGAAGGCCAATGTACCTGGACTAAATTTAAATTATGCTAACGTGCTACTTCGACAAGGTAAATTAGAGAAAAGCATTGACTATTTTCATCAAGAGCTAAGAAATGACCCTAATTGTGCTGAAGCTCATCACATGCTAGGAAATACTTTAGACAGATTGAACCGTTTTCAGGAAGCACTGCCCTATTGGGAAAAAGCAATCGCTCTTAAACCTGGCAATATGACGATTTACAATGATATTGCTTTGCATTTGATGTTTAGAGGCGAGCGAAAATCGATGATTCGCTTACTCGAGCAAGGTTATGAAGAACAACAAAAGAACGCATTAAAGGGAAATGTAGGGCAACAAGACATTCGTTTTTTGTCTTCTACTTGGAGTTCTGTTATTGGACACACAGGATTATTGGATTACTACATCAAAATGACCCAATTGGGATTAAATTCCCATCGCCATACTATTTTGTTAGCGAGGCCAGATCAAATCGTTAATCCTTGTTTTTTAGACTACTGGAAACCCTACATTGATATTGTTACTGAACCTGAATCCATTGAAAAATTAACCCCCTTGAGCGATTCCCTGCAAGATGTCTTAGCAGGGATTAGATTTTCTGACAGACGAACCCTACCCTACTTTGAAGCTTGGGCAGTAGTACAGCGAGAATGGGAAAAACAACAGAGATCTCCTCTATTGAGATTGTCAGATTCTCATCTTGAAAGGGGATGGGATTGTTTAGCTTCCCTTGGGGTTCCTCGTGATGCTTGGTTTGTTTGTCTTCATGTTAGGGAACCAGGGTTTCATCAGGATAAAAAAGGACTATATAAAACCTTTCGCAACGCTAATATTGATACTTATACATTGGCCATGGAAACAGTTCGGGAAAGAGGAGGCTATGTCATCCGTTTAGGTGATCCCAGTATGACACCTTTAGCTCCGATGTCTGGTGTTATTGATTACGCTCATAGCGACTTAAAGAGTGACTGGATGGATATTTTCTTGTGCGGGGCTTGTCGTTTCTATATTGGCACAACCTCTGGACTATCCCACGTTCCTCCGACTTTTGGAGTTCCTTGTGCTATGACTAACTGGACACCAATGGGGATTCGGTCACCCTATGGAGCAGATTTACTTATTCCTAAACTTTATTGGTTAGAAAGTGAGCAACGGTATCTTTCTTTAGCGGAGTCCATTGATCCTCAAATTGGCTATATTCAATATGCACCTTTCTTAGCGGAAAAAAGAATTAAACCCGTTGATAACAGTCCAGAAGATATTAATGCGCTAGTCATAGAAATGCTTGAACGCATGGAAGAAACAGGCAATTATACAGAAGCTGATCATGGTTTACAACGAGAGTTTGATAAAATTTCAGCTAAATACACTGCTTATTCGAGTCGATTTAGCCGAGATTTTTTGAAAAAATATTCCGATATCTTGTTCTAAAGATTAGAAGATTCGAGACTTTTCATTGTACTTAATTCCACTTATTTTTTATAATTCCTAGTAACCATGAATACTGAATACTATCGCCGAAATACTTGTCGTTTATGCGATAGCAAAAATCTAGAATTAGTTGTCAAACCAGCAGCAACACCACCAGGTGATCGCTATGTTTCTGCTGATGATCTTAATCAGGTTCAAAAAATTTACCCCCTAGACGTTTTTTTCTGTCGTGATTGTGGACTATTACAATTGCTTGATGTTGTTAGTCCAAATATTCTCTATGGCAATTATATCTATACCACATCCATTTCTTTAGGATTAGTAGAACACTTTCGTCAATACGCAGTTAACGTTATCGAAAGATTTCACCCCAAACCCAATTCTTTAGTGATTGATATTGGAAGCAATGATGGAACAATTCTCAGACATTTCCAAGCATTAGGAATGCGAGTTTTAGGGGTAGAACCGGCTACAGATATCGCGCAAAAAGCTACAGAATCAGGAGTGGAAACCCTGGCAACTTTTTTCAGTCCAGAAGTTGCCCAAAAAATACAATATGAATACGGAAAAGCCTCTATTATAACTGCTAACAATGTGTTTGCTAACATTGACGATTTATCGACATTAATAGAAAGTATTCGTTCTCTGTTATCTCCTAATGGTGTTTTTGTCATGGAAACAGGCTATGGAGTAGACTTAATTAAAAATGATGTCTTTGATAATATTTATCATGAACATATCAGTTACTTTAATGTTAAGCCATTGGCCTCTTTTTTCCGTCGTCATCAGATGGAATTAATTCATGTAGATCATGTAGAAACCAAAGGGGGATCTATCCGTTCTTTTGTACAATTACAGCAAGATTCTCCGCTTGTTGATGAGTCCGTAAAAACGATGATTCAACAGGAAGAAAGTTTGGGATTTGATCGACCTGAACCTTATCAAACTTTTGCTAACAAAATTGCACGAGTTAAAATTGAACTTATTGATTTATTGACCAATTTAAAATCCCAAGGAAAAACCATAGCAGGTTATGGTGCTTCTGTCGGAGTAACCACCTTACTTTACTATTTGGAACTGAGTGAATTACTCAGCTTTTTAGTAGATGATAACCCCATCAGACATAATTTATTTTCCCCAGGACATCATATACCTGTACTTCCCTCTGATACTCTGTATGAAAAGAAACCTGATTATGTCTTAATTTTAGCTTGGCGATATGCAGAACCCATTATGAAGAAACATCCGAAGTACCTAAAGCAAGGAGGTCATTTTATCCAATTTTTGCCAGAAGTAAAGGTTATCTAAAAATTTGCTGAATTACTCAAATGTAAAACTTGAATTATGTCCCCATCTGCTGTTACTTCATCTTCAATAAAGCGTGTGATTATTATGGGTCACAGTGGTTTTATTGGTTCTAATTTGTCAAAATTCTTTAACAATCATGTTCGAGGAGTTGAAGTTATTGGTCGTTCTTTACCTGATTTTGACCTCACTCAAGAATCTGATGTATTCTCATTAGCATCTCTATGTGATCAACAAACTGCCATAGTGATGTGTTCTGCGATTAAAAGACAATTAGGAGATACTTTAGATGCTTTCTCTCAAAATGTGCAGATGGTATCAAATTTGTGTCGCTTATTAGAGAAATATCCGGTTAAACGCTTGATTTATTTTAGTTCAGCTGCTGTTTATGGAGAGGATATCCATAATACTAATATCACTGAAACTACTCCGGTTCATCCGACGTCTTACTACGGTGGGGCAAAATACACCTCAGAATTTCTCCTTCGTAAACAGTTCTCAAAACTACCTGAAAGTTCCCTGGTTTGTCTTCGTCCAGCGACAATTTATGGCCCAGGAGATAGTGGTTCAGCTTATAGTCCCTCTGGTTTTATTCGTTCAGCTTTAAATCAAGATACCATTACTCTCTGGGGAGATGGAACAGAATTACGGGAATTTTTATTTATTGAGGATGTGGTTAAATTAGTTGATCAACTTACCTTTAATGAGTATGATGGTGTTCTCAACTTAGTTAGTGGAAAGAGTTACTCCTTTCGGGATATTCTTAACTTAATCAGTCAATGTTTAGATCTGGAATTAACCATTAATTCTCGTACTCGAACCAAAGCAAAAGTCGATAACTGTTTCGATAATAGCCATTTACAGGATATTTTTACTAGTTTTCAGTTTACTTCTCTTAAAGAGGGTATTAAGCAAACAATTAACTATCAAAAAAACTTGAATTAAGCTGAGACGATAATCTTATGAAACCCTGTCACATCTGCCAAAGTTCTGAAGTTGTCCAACTTCTAGATTTAGGAAAACAACCCATTAGTAATCGTTTTCTCCAAAGTCAACAGGAAAAAGAAGCAACATACCCTATTGTGGTTAATCAATGTTTAACTTGTGGAACAGTTCAAATTAATGATCCAATTCCCGCAACCGAAATTACCCCTCCTTATGATTGGATTACTTATCGAGAACCGGAAGCTCATTTAGATAGTCTTGCTGATACTCTCAGTAAATTACCAGGGATTACTACTAATTCAGTAATTGGGGGAATTAGTTATAAAGATGATCCACTTTTAGAACGGATGGAAAAACGAGGTTTTTCTCATCTTTGGAGAATTGAACCACAACAAGATTTAGCAATAAAGAATCCTCGTGCTGGTATAGAAATTATTCAAGAAAAGATAACCTTTGAGTCTGCCAAAAATATTGTTAAGACCTATAGTAAGGCAGATATTTTAATTGTTCGTCACATTCTTGAACATGCTCATAACCTTATAGAATTTATGGGAGCGTTGGGAGAATTATTAACTCCCGAAGGTTATATTATTTTTGAAGTTCCTGACTGTGAACTATCTTTAAGGCTATGCGACTATACAACAATCTGGGAAGAACATTTAGTGTATTTCACCCCAGAAACATTTCGTAATTGTTTTGGTTTTGGTGGATTTTCATTAGTTCATTTCGACCTGTTTCCTTATCCCTTTGAAAACTCTTTAATAGGGATAGGTAAACGGCAAAAATCTCAGAAGACTTGGTCAACTTCAGATAATTTGAAACAAGAAAGACAACGGGGAATTCTCTTTAGTCAAGGACTAGAAAAAAGACGCGATCACCTCGAAAAGTTTTTGGCTAAACATCAACAAGAACAGGGAAAAATTGCTTTGCTAGGAGCAGGTCATCTTTGCTGTGCTTTTGTTACCTTTTTACAACTCCAAGATTATTTTGAATTTGTTATTGATGATAATCCCAATAAACAGGGTTTATTTATGCCTGGTTCTCGTTTACCTATTTATCCCTCCACTGCTTTATTAGAGCAAGATATCAAACTGTGTCTTTTAAGTTTGAGTCCAGACAGTGAAACGAAAGTAGTCCAGAAAAATCAGGAATTTGTCGAAAAAGGAGGGACATTTGCTTCAATTTTTCCCGCCAGTCAATTAGCTCTTCAACTTTAGAAAAATGATTCAGTATAGAGAATTTAATCCTGAAGTGTTATACACAGATGATCCCATCATTAAAGTGTCCCAAGAAGATATTGAGTATCTTAAACAAAGATCTCAAAAAAATCCCCGTAAACGAATCCGCTTATGCGCTCATCCAGATGTTAATGATCAGCTTCATGAAATGCTGATTATTCACACCAGAGAAACTTATGTTAGACCCCATAAACACATAAATAAAAGTGAATCTTTTCATATTATTGAAGGGGAATGTGATGTCATTCTTTTTAATGAAGAAGGAGAAATGACGGAAGTGATCTCCATGGGAACTTTTCAATCAGGAAAACGTTTCTATTATAGATTGTCTAATCCTCATTATCATACTTTGTTGATTAAATCAGACTTTTTAGTCTTTCATGAAACTACAAAAGGTCCTTTTAATCGAAATGAAACTGTTTTTGCTTCTTGGAGTCCTTCGGAAGAAGATACGAAAGAAGTCGATAAATTTATCCAATTTTTAACAAACATTGAGGTTGATTATAATGACAAACAAAAAAGACGATAAACTTTTTCTCTATTATGAAAGAGAAAAGACATTACCAACTTTTGCCAGATTTAAAACAGTAGAAGATCTTGACAAGTACGAATCCCAACGGGCTAGAATCTTTACAGAAAAACTAAAATTACCCACCCAATTATTTAAGGGAATTAAATTATTGGAATTTGGTCCAGATTCAGGAGAAAATTCTCTCGCTTTTGCAAGATGGGGAGCATCATTAACTTTAGTAGAGCCAAATTCTGATGCTCACGTTCCTATTAAAAATTACTTGGAAAATTTCGGTCTAAAAGATAAATTAGATGTTCTAGTTGAAGAGGAAATATCTAAATTTACTTCTCAGAAGAAATATCAATTTATTGATGCAGAAGGATTTATTTATACTTTTCGTCCTGAGTCAATTTGGCTTAATCTTTTCAAAGACTTATTAGATGACCAGGGATTTTGTCTGATTAATTATTATGAAGCATCAGGAGGATTTTTAGAATTAATTTTAAAATTAATTCATGCCAAAACGAAGACACTAAGGGGATTATCTCCTGAAGAAAATGCTTGGCAATTATTTGAATCAAAATGGAACTCTATCCCCCATACTCGCTCTTTTAAATCATGGGTAATGGATGTTTTAGAAAATCCATTTGTAAGATACGAGTATTTCTTTGATGCGAGTGAACTTTGTCAACAATTATTTGACTATGGTTATTCAGTATATTCATCTTGGCCTAACTATCAAGATACTTTAAGTATTTATTGGCATAAAATGCAATTATCTGAAGCAGAAAAGCTGAATAATAACTTAGATTACATTGCCAGAAGTCGCTTAGGGTTTTTGTTAGGGAAGAAACTATTTTTAACGGTTCAATCTTCTGAGAAAGTGAAAGAAATTAATGATTATGCCCATCAACTCACTCGGGTGGTAGATCATGCAATTGATGATTTAGATTCTGATAAAATCTGGCAAGCTTATCATTACTTGGAACCGATTAAAAATATCCTAATAGGTGACACTGTACTCGCTAATTCTATTCAAGACAAGCAAGAAGCGATTAAACTGGTTGAAACCTTACAAACGGTTATGCAATTGTTGACTAAAAATGACTCTGATGACATTGAGCAATTTTGTAATACTAACCCACTTTTTATCAAAAGTTGGGGAATTCCTTATCATTTTATTGTCTTTCAAAAGCAGAAATCTTAGAGACAATGACCTCTGAATCTAATATGGTCAAGATTGGCATAGTTGGAGCAGGATTAATGGGACAATTAGCTCATCTAGCTAATTATGCCACTATTCCTAATTGCCGAGTGGTGGCTTTAGCTGACCCTAAGCCAAAGCGTCGCCAGCTAATAGCCCAACGGTATAACATTCCCCGAACCTATGCTAATCATTACCAATTGCTTCAAGATCCTGAAGTTGAAGCTGTGGTTGTCGTAACTCAAAGAGCTAAAATGGGACCTATCGCCTTGGACTGCTTACGAGCTGGTAAGCACGTTTTAACGGAAAAACCCATGGCTGCGACTTTAGAGCAAGCTAAACTCCTAGTTACTGAGGCCCATAAGCAAGGAGTTAACTATGTTATTGGTTATATGAAACGGCATGATGAAGGGGTTCAGCTAGGGAAAGAACTCCTCAATAACTTGTTAGAAAATCAATCTTTGGGTTCAATTATTTACGCTCGTTTTCATTGCTTTATGGGGGAGTTTTATTGTAATGTTGACGGTCACATTATTACTGATGAAACTGTAACAAGTAACAGTGAAGAATGGGCGATCGCACCTGAGTGGATTCCTGAAGCAAAAAAGTCTGATTATGCCTGGTTTTTAAATGTCTACAGTCATAATATTAATTTATTGCGATATTTATTAGGACAAACACCATCAGTAGATTATGTTCGTTTTCATCCACAGTATGGGAAAGTCGCCGTCTTTACCTTCGGTGACTATAGTGCTGTTTTGGAAGCAGGACAATTTGCTTATCGAGGATGGGACGAAGTAAGCGAAATTTATTTCACAAACGGTCGCTTACGTTTGGAATCTCCCCCAGGAATGTTAAAGAATGTACCAACCCGTGTGGAACTTTATAAAGGCCAAGGAGATATACACGAAGTATATCGTCCTCAATGTCATTGGACATGGGCATTTCGTCGCCAAGCTGAAGCATTTATTGAAGATATTCAACAAGGACGAGAACCCATTGCTAGTGGAGCAGATGCTATCGAAGATATTCGTTTGATAGAGCAAATGTGGCAAATGTTTCTTACAGCTTGATGTGAATATCTTAGAGAAACCTATCAATCAAATCGCTCCTAATGATTAATTATTGGTCGATCATCTAAAGATAATTATCAAACCTTATGTTCTAATAAAGCTTAACCGAATTTCCAGGAGATCTATTTTGATAAGTTCTAAACATTGCTTAGTAACAGGTGCGGCTGGATTTATTGGCAGTCATTTATGCGATCGCCTTTTATCTCTTGGCCACCGCGTTACCGGATTAGACAGTTTAATTGTCGGCAATCCTAAAAACCTAGAAAATGCCAAAACTCACCCACAATTTACCTTCCTTCATCAAGATGTGGCCGGCGTAACGCCACAAACCTTAGAAAACATCGATTGGATTTTTCATTTAGCTGGACTAGCCGATCTTGTCCCCTCGATCCAAAACCCCGAAAACTATTATCATTCTAATGTTCACGGCACCTTTGCCTTACTAAATGCTTGTCGTCACGCGAACATTAAACGCTTTGTTTATACCGCTTCCTCTACTTGTTACGGCATTCCTGACACCTACCCTACCCCAGAAACTTATCCCTGTTCTCCTGAACATCCCTATGCGCTAACCAAATATCTCGGGGAACAATTAGTAATGCACTGGGCTAAAGTATATAAACTTCCTGCCCTATCTTTGCGTTTATTCAACGTCTATGGTCCCCGTTCTCGTACTACTGGGGCTTATGGAGCCGTATTTGGGGTATTTTTGAAGCAGAAACTGGCTGGTCAACCTTTTACTGTTGTTGGCGATGGTAAGCAGACCCGTGACTTTACCTTCGTCAGTGATGTGGTCGAAGCGTTCGTTAAAGCGGCCCAGTCTGACGTGACCAATGAGATCATTAATGTGTGTTCAGGCCAACCCCAAAGTGTCCTGAGATTGGTAGAGTTACTCGGTGGTGAGATTACCCACATTCCCAAACGACCAGGGGAACCCGACTGTACCTGGGGAGATATTACCAAGGCCAAAACCTTATTAGGATGGGAACCCCAGGTTTCTTTTCCCGATGGTGTTGCCCAAATGTTAGACCATATTGAATTATGGCGCGAAGCTCCCTTATGGACACCAGACTCCATCAAAGAAGCAACGAAGGAATGGTTTGAATATTTGGGTAAGCAGCCATGAATCAACCTTTGATGGTGGTGAAAGCTATCATTTATCAAGGCGATCGCCTGCTACTACAACTCAGAGATAACAAACCGGAAATCTATTACCCAAACTACTGGGGACTTTTTGGGGGACTCATGGAACCAGGGGAACTTCCCCTAGAGGCGATTCGTCGGGAGTTGGAAGAGGAACTCGGCTGGAGTCCTCCTAATTGTCGTTTTTTATGTACTTGGGAAGACCCCACTATTCCTTCGATGACTTATGTTTTCGCTGTCCCGCTCACCGTAAACATCAGTTATCTTAAACTAACAGAAGGCCAAGCATTAGAATTATTTACCCTTAATGAGTTGACTAAACTGCCTATTGTGCCTACCGTTTTACGAATGCTACCCCAGGTTATTTCCTTAATGGACTGTCCTGAATTGAAAGCAGCTTGGCAAGATTCGCCGTTCTTTGTGGAGTGAACTATGACTTTTTCAACGTCCCCGCTATCTTTTGGTGTCCATTATTTTGAGCAACTAGCCCGTTTGAGTGAACAATTTCAAGCGAGTGATAATCAAGGCTATCCCCTCTCCTTTGCCGAAGGAGTGAATCAAGCAGCTAAAGTCGTCGCAGCGCAAACCCAACAGCAGACCAACAAGGTAATTTTTATTGGCAATGGTGGAAGTGCTGCCGTTGCTAGCCATCAAGCGATCGATTATTGGCGCAATGGCGGTTTTCGAGCCATTTCTTTTAATGACGGTGCGCTCTTAACTTGCATTGGCAATGACTTTGGCTATGAACAAGTCTTCAGTAAACCCATTAGTATGTTTGCTCAGTCTGGGGATGTTCTCATTGCCATTAGCAGTTCAGGACAGTCCGCAAATATCCTAGCAGGGGTTGAGCAAGCGCGTAAATTAGGCTGCTTCGTTATTACCCTCTCAGCCTTTAAATCTGATAATCCCTTACGTCAATTAGGGGATCTCAATTTCTATGTGCCTACTCAATCTTACGGCTTTGCTGAAATTACCCATTTATCCATTTGCCATTGTATTTTAGATGGTTTAATGAAAGGATTTTTGCCAGATTTCACTCAAGGCGAGAGTCCTGTGACTTGGGAGAAAAAAACCGCCTAGTCTCCATCCAATCTGGTTCTCAGCATAGGAGGTTTTCTATTGAATAGACCCACCTTGTCAGTTATTGTTCCCAACTATAATCATGGTGCTTACATTGGAGAGCAACTCCATGCTATTGTTCAACAAAGTCATCAACCATTAGAAATCTTAGTAATTGATGATTGTTCCACGGATAATAGCATAGAAGTTATTAATGAATGGGTTGAAAACAATCCCCTCATTAAATTAGTTTGTAATGAAAAAAATCTAAGCATTAATGATTCATTAAATCGTGCCGTAGAAATGGTATCAGGAGAATACCTATGTTGTTGTCCTGCTGATGATCGGATTTTACCAGGTTTTTTCGCTAAATCGATGGATTTATTAGTCCAATATCCAGAAGCTTCTCTGTGCTGTTCGGTACCCGCTTTTTTAGACGATAAAACAGGAATAATTGATCCACATAATGATTGGTATCGTTTTAGAGAAACCCCCTATTACGTGTCGCCCCAAGAGTTGATTGATGTTGTTGGCCCTGATAATCTCTGGATTGCAGGAGTAACTTGTATCTTTAAGCGCAATGCTTTTATTGAATCGGGCAAATATGTTAGTGATTTACGTTGGTATAGTGATTGGTTTATTTGGCATGTTATGGCATTTCGCTCTGGAATTTGTTACATTCCTGAAGCGTTAGCTGCTATCCGAGTTTTACCAACCTCTTATTCAGAAATGGGAAGAAAAGAAACTCAAGCCGAAACTGAGGTCGTTAAACATTTAGTTAAATTATTGCGGTCAGAGCAGTATAAAGATGTTCTTCCTTCATTTAAAAATTCTAAGTTATTGGATCACTTTTCTTTTTCTCCGGTACTTAAAAAAGTTTTATCCTAATGTCGTCAGAATACCCTAATCTTCTAAAAGTTAGGGATGAATGACGACCAAAATATAAACCGCGAAGCGTCCATTAAAAATAATCACGCTCTATATCTTACTGAGATGTTATAATATGAGCAAGAGTGTCTCATAAATCTTGACGATGTTAGTCACACAATCGATACAAATTAGAGGCTTAACAGCAGAGCAGTATGAAATACTGCGCTATCAATGTCGTTTAGCCAAAAATATGTATAACGTGGGACTATATACTGTTAGACAGTTCTTTTTTGCTGAAAATCGTTTCTTGGCTTATGAATCGAATTATCATCATTGCAAAGACAATGAGAATTATGGTTTGTTATATTCTCAAGTAGCGCAGCAATGTCTCAAATCTGTAGAATGAAGCATTTTCAGGCTTTTTTAAGCTGTTAGAAAGGAAAAAAGAAGGGAAATTAGCAGCCAGAATCTCCTTACCTCATTATCTCAAAAAAGACGGTTATTTTCCCTTAGTGTATCCTCAACCCTATATTAAGAAAGGAGCTATACAATTTTCTGTTTCTAACCAGTTTAGAAAAAACTATAGAGAGGGAACAGGAAAAGCCTTTAAAGCGTTTAAATTCTCAATCCCTCATATCCTAAAAGGGAAAAAGATTCATGAGTTTAGGATTATTCCTAAATATAATGGTCGCTATTTTTTAGCTCAATTCGTTTATGAAATTAAGGAGGAAAGAGTAGAAAATCTAGATAAAGCTCAATGTTTAAGCTTAGATTTAGGACTGAACAATTTAGTAGCAGTGATTGATACAAACGGGTCGTCATTCCTAGTGGATGGACGAAAACTAAAATCAAGGAACCAATGGTACAATAAGCAGCTAAGTAAATTACAGTCTCTTAAGGATTTACACGGAATCAAAAGATTAACCAATAAAATGGCCAAGTTAATCTTAAAGCGAACTAATCAGGTAAATGATTACTTGAAAAAGACAGCTAGATTAGTGATTAATTACTGTCTAGAACATAAGTTAGGGACATTAATCGTAGGAGTGAATGAAGCTTGGAAAACGAGTATTAACATTGGCCAAGTTAACAATCAAAATTTTGTACAGATTCCTTTTCATGCCCTCAGACAACAACTAGCCTACTTGTGTAAAAGATCTGGAATTAATTATATCGAACAAGAAGAATCCTACACGAGTTTAGCTAGTGCGTTAGATTTAGACAATCTACCAGAATACAATGCAGATAATCCACAAACCTACGAATTTTCGGGGAAGAGAATTAAGAGAGGTTTGTATCGGACTAAGGATAAAAAATTAGTCAACTCAGATATTAATGGTTCTGCTAATATTGGCCGTAAAAGTAAAGCCGATCTCTTTGAAAAGAGGGAGGTATTAGAGGGGCTTTTGGACGCTCCAATGCGATACTTTATCGTGTAAAGAATCCCCATCGCCTTGCGTTGGGGTAGTTCAACTATTGCTTAAGTATTATAAAAATTAAGTTATTAAAATTCAAATGAAAGTTCTTATTGCTGACTTTGATTTATTTAAAAAAATGGGAGGCGGTCAAACCTTTTACCGTAGTATTATCAAAAAAAATCCCCAAATAGACTTCTACTATATTGCAGAAAAAGAACCCTCCGATACACCCCGTCCTTCCAATGCTCATGCCCTTTCTTATCAAGAGCAGTTTCTCGTGACAGACTTTAAGAATTTCTTTGAAGTAACGCCACCAAAATGGGTAGAAAGGGCCTTTGTGATGGCCAGTAATATTGCTGCCTCTGCTATCAACCAACAATTTGATGTGGTGGATGTGCCTGACTATGAACAATGGGGTCTCTTTTTACGCCCTGCTCTCAACTATTTTAAAGTAAATTTTGGCTGTGTTGCTCTTTCAATGCACGGCATTATCTCCAAAACCCTACGTCTTGATTGGTTTGAGGGTGGCAGAGGAAACATTCCTCTCGATCTGCAAGAAAAAATGCAGTATCAAACAGCAGATATTCGCTATGGAATTAGTAAAAGTTATTTAGATGAATGGCAAGCATTTGATAGGTTAGACTCTCATTACTATAATCCCCTACATTTCCTTGATTTACCCAAACCTACCTTAAATTTGCCTTCAGAATCCCCTCCCGATCTTAATTTTATTGGTCGCACGGAAAAACGAAAAGGCCCTGATATTTTTGTAGATTTGGTGTGGTGGATTCCCAGGGGAAATTATAGTCAAGCTCGTCTTATCGGCCCCCACAGTTATAACTACAATAATACACAATCATCCCAAGATTATTTAAACGGGATGATTAATCATCGGCAAAAAGAGATCAAGCTCTGTCCCCCCATGAAACCCTCAGAGTTGGTTGAATTATTTGCCAGTAAATCCCTAACTTTTGTGCCGTCAAGGTACGATACCTTAAATTTAGTTGCCCTAGAATCTCTGTTTTCTGGATGTCCTACCGCTATTGGCAATGGTGCAGGGGTTTGTCGTTTTTTGGAAGAAAGTTTTCCTCAAGTTCCCTTTATTAAAATTGATGTTAATAATATCTATGCCTCTCTCCCAGACATTGCTAAAGTTTTAGATAATTATGATGAATATAGAGAGAATTTAGTGGCTCAAATTCGCTCATCTACTCTCAACACAAAGGACTCAGAATTAGGGGAAATTTATCAAAGTTCTCTCAATTTTAACAGTGAAACACGAGAAGAATTAAATGAGTGGTATTCTCAATTAGTTACCTATTGGCAGTCTAATCAGTCAGGATTTAGTTTAGGTAAAATTCCTGGGATTAAAGTAGTAAAAACTCAAGTCAAATCCCAAATCAAACCTATTTATAAACAAGTTCAGAACACCATCGGAAAAACGAAAGCTCGGATTCAGAAGCCATTAGAAGAAACCCGCAACGCTCAAACCTTGAAAGCTCCAAAATTAGTTAATCGTTATAAGTACACTTTTAATGCTTCAGAATTAACCCAAAAAGATTTGGGAAATAAAGTCAAAGAATGCTGGAAGTTAGGGTCAGCTTTTGGGGGAGAAAATCAAAGCTTACAAGACAAATTAGGGAACGGTTACCGTATCGATCGCGTTCGCTTATGGCGTGAAATTGCTCGTATTGAGGAGCTAAGGGGGAATGAGTTAGTTGCTGCTACCTACAAACTTCGAGCAATTCGTCTGTTAGATCAGGATTTATTTGGGGATCTGTCCTATATAAACCGAGCGTTAAATAATCAAGGGTTTACCAAAGAAGCAACTGTCATACAAGCCATGTATGGTAAACCAGGGGAAAGAGAAGCTCAATGTTATGAGTTAATTGAGCAGACATTATTAGATAATATTCTCAACAATAATTGGGATTATGAGTTGGTGGATGATCGACGGGATCAATCAGTTTATCGCGTTAGTGTGATTGTTTCCCTTTATAATGCATCTGCTAAACTTCCTTTATTTTTAAGAGCCTTACAACATCAGACCTTAGTTCAACGGGGAGAAGCGGAAATTATCTTAGTGGATAGTGGATCTCCAGGGGATGAATATCAAGTTTTCCAACAATTAGCTCCTGAATTGAATATTCCCATTGTTTATGGGCGATCGAAAAAACGGGAAACTATTCAAACTGCTTGGAATCGAGGAATTGACTTATCTAGGGGTCGTTTCTTATCTTTCTTAGGGGTCGATGAAACTATTCTTCCTGGTTGTTTAGAAATCTTGGCGGCGGAATTAGATGAAGATCCTGAATTGGATTGGGTCATTGGTCATAGTTTAGTCACCAATGTTGATCAACAAGGTAGTTGGGTAAATGATATTATGCCTTATGATCGCAGAAAATATCAGCAGGATTTAGTCTATTTAGAAACCTGTTATTTATCATGGGTAGGTGCCTTATATCGTCGTTCCATTCATGATCGTTTCGGGTACTACGACGGGAGTTTCCGAGGCGCAGGGGATACAGAATTTAAGAGTCGTATCTTGCCTTTTATCAAGAGTAAAGTTGTTGATCGTACCCTAGGGGTATTCTGGAATTATCCTGATGAAAGAACCACCCAAAGTCCGGCTGCTGAAATTGAAGATATGCGAGCTTGGTACTTACATCGTACTTTTGCAGGTGTTCGCTATGCCTTTGCTGATAGAAGCGTGGAGGAACTTGAAAAATTAATCTACTTATCTCTGTGTTATCGTAAATCTTACTGTACCCACACCAGTACCGATTTGGAGTATGCCTATAACTTGTGTTTGTACTTAAAAGAAATTCATCCTCAATCAAACGCCCTGAAATATTTTCAAGGCATCGAAACCCTATTAAACGCTTATCGCTCTCTAGATTGGATTCCCAAATTATCCCGTTTTTCTCCCCTGAGCCGAGTAATAGAAACCCGCAAAATTGCCTCCCAAATTCAAAAAGACCATCAACGGTCTTGGAATCACGAGTCAAGTCTGGGGTTAACGCCGACTTATCAGATTTTTAATGATAATCGTCACGAGCAACACTCGTTTTTATGGTTCACTGAGGTGGACAACAATTCGTGATTCATATAATACCAATTTCCGAAACTTAGGCTACACTTGTAGAAATAATTGATTTCAGGCGATCGCACAATGTCAGGTGTAGTAAAAATCGAGATAAATGAATCAGCAGAAACTCTCAAAGAACTCTTAAAAAAGGCAAAGACCCCCCAAGAAAAAGAGAGAGTTCAAACCCTTTACTGGTTAAAAACAAAAACAATCACAACAGTTAAACAAATTGCTATAATCTTGGGGCGTAATCGTGTGACAGTACAAAAATGGCTGCATAAATATCGGAGTGGTAGACTGAATCATCTCCTAGAACCCAAGACAAATTTAGGAGGAAGGCCAAGCTCAATTCCTGGGTCGGTAATCGACAAATTAAAGGAAGAATTACAAAAACCAGTACGAGTTTAGCCATTTGGATACTCCTTGCTTTGAGAAATTTTTAGAGCTTTTTTCTCAAAAATATCCTGACGAAGTTCATATTATTCAACTAGACAATGGTCGAGGACATCTTGGTTTAGATTTGTCCATTCCTGATAATATTATTTTACTATTTCAACTGCCGACCCACCTCGAATTGAATTCGAGGTGGAAAGCGGCAGTGCATTCCGCACCCCCTTATTGTCCAGAAGTTAATCCTATTGAAAGATTTTGGAAAGAAGTCAAAAAATTCCTAAAAAATCAAGTTTTTGATTCCCTCGATTTCTTACGAAGAATCTTGAGAAATATATTGGCTAGATTTACTCAAGAAGATATCGCTTCTATTACAGGATACGATTTTATTCTTGAGGCATTATCTGTACCCGGACTTTAGGAAATTGGTATAACAAAATTTATTGTTATTGGCCGTCTTTCGTGTCATTACTCTCCTACTATGGCCTCAGTTTGACCAAATATGGGGCTATTTTTTCACTTGCGACTTTTGCCGAATAATGACTGAATTTTCCGGCCGATTTTTGGCTGACTTGTGATCAATCTAGAACAAAAATTGAAGCTATTGAACAATATACATTATCTGAGTAATTATTAGCTTATTTTTAGTCGATTATTTTTTAAGACATTGAATATTCGCATTTTTTAGGATTTAAACTGATGCGGATTACTCCTTTATTTGTCTGCTTTTTCCTGAGAGTTATTTTTATTGTCTCTTTTCTCTTTCCAGCAAATTTTAAAAAGCTTATTTTTCAAGGTGAGTCGTGATAATTAGCCGTTGTATGGCATTAATCGAATGATTACTCTTAGTAACTCTGTTTTAAAGGTTGCCACAAAATGCCACTCTTTGTCTCAAACCACTAAAATCAGCGTTTTTTATTCATATAAGCTATCTATAGTCTAATAAAAACCTTCTAGTCTTATAGACAAGTTCTCACTATTTTAGACAACGGATTACTACTTAATTCAACTCAAGCTTTAGCAGCTTTAACAATTCATATATGGCAATATATGGCAAATTGTGGCACGTTTATGGCAAATTTGCCGATTTTTAGAAGTCATCTTCGTTGAAAAACAGCCCTTATACCTCGGTGGAGTCCCAGAGCCAGCAGGCTCTATGTCATACAGTTGCTATCTACCCAATAACTGGGTGTGCTGCTGGTCGGGGGAATTTCCCCCCAATCCCCCCTATCTTACCATTTAATGTTCTCTTTATCTTGTTGGATGGAGACTTTCTCCTAAAGACGCATGACATTAGAGTTGGAAAAAAAATTAAGACTCAATCAAATCGATAATAGTGGATAACGGCAAAAATAATAATAAGGGATGTTCTTCTGTCCCCTCAAACCCAAACCGTTGATAATATTTTTTCACTTCAAAACTTTTGGCATCGACAAACAACCCTATCACCCCGGCATTGTCTGCAATTACTTTTGCTCGTTTCATGGACTCAACCAACAAAATCGACCCAATCCCAAGTTTTTGAAACTCCTTTGATACTGCTAATCTTGCTAACTTTACCCAGGTACAACATCGGGATATTTCTTAACCCAACGAGGGGGAAGATTATCAACTTGTACCTCACACAAGGTCAAGGTAAAAAGCCTATAATGACCGATGGTTGCTCAGTATCAACCAAAACAAAGGTACGAGATAACCCTTTCTGGATATGCTGTCGTGCCGTGCGTTGTAAAAACTGATTGAGGGCATTCTCTCCACAGTCAAACCCTTTCCTATCATGATGTTTACTGAGGAGTTCAATCTGTTTCACTGAAAAAAGCCCGATGTCTAGCAATAGCGTCCTTTAAATGGTCATTAGGGACGGGGGGATTTTCAATGAGACTAAAAATTTTATCGGCATCGACATCAGATAAGTGAATTACCTGTTCTTTTTAATTACGAATTGGGCTTCTTTGACGGCTGCTGCTACCATAAATTGGTTTAAGGTTGCCCCTGTCAAATCAGCAGCTTTTTGCAACGTCTCTTTTACGGATGCTGGAACTCTAGCTGTTACACGGGAATCATTTGGAGAGGTTTTAGCCATCAAATTTAGTTCCTTATTTTCCTTCATTTTAACAGACTTGGTGACAAAATGGCACCATAAACCCACCACTTTATCGGCCCCGTCTCCCCTTTCTTCGTTGTAATGATTGATTATTTTGCTGTTCAAGTTCTCTAAGTGTGTCCTTCATCTCAGAACCGGTAAATATTCTATATCTTTTTGGGTTAAACCAGGACTATTTTGAGGTAAGTTAATACACTGCCATTGCTGGTTTTTATGTTCATCAACCCCAACAGATTGAGCAATCATTTTATAGTTTCCTTCTCCATCTTTTATAGTTAATCTTCCTTGACTATATTCTATTAAGTTATCTTTGGCTTCATACCTAACGGTTTGGTTAGCTTTTAACCATTGATAAGCAATAGGAGCTATGGTTAGAGTGTCTCTTTCTTGCTTTTCTATAACATCAGGAGAAAATTCAGGGGTCAACCGTAGGAATTCATTAAGGCTTTTTCTTTCTCTAATTTCTCAGATGATTGATTAATAGTATTTAGTTGAGACTGATTAATTAAAGCTTTTTCTTTTTTCTTCTGCTTCTTTTTTTCTAATGGTTCTGTATCTAATTCTTTGGGTAAATAAAGACTTAAATTAATCTCTGACCAGTTAATTAATTGTTCTGGGGGGGGAAGGATAACGGGTTGATGGTTAACGGCATCTTCTATTGCTTTTCTATCCCGTTGAGGGTCACAGTTTATCCCTCGCTGACTGATTAATTTAGGGAAGCTGCCATTATGCAGTTTACTCCCCTGAAAGGTTTCGCCCCCTCCATTTGGTAACTTATTCTTTTTCTACCAGTGGCTGTGATGATGGGTTTTACATCGATGCCTAAATGTTGCAGTCTCCCTATAAATAAAGTCATGGTAGGTTGGTCTCTGGTGGCTGCATCGATGGCTGCTTGTAATTTGATGGAAATGGGAATATCTGGGGGTTGTGGCTGTTCTCCCTCTGATAATCCCTCAGTTGTCGTTTATATTTTTGGACTTGGCCATGGGTGAGGGCTTTCTGTTTTCTCTGTCGACTAGGGGCAACTTGGGTTAATTGATGTTGGAGTTCTAATTCCCTGATAATAGCTTCAAATCTTCGTTTATCTTGCCAATCGTCCACTCTTTGCCCTTCTAGGGTAATCATATTGACGGCAATATGAATATGGTCATGGTCATGATTCCAATCATGGCCTGGATCTTGTCGATGATGGTCAATGACCACATATTGGTTATCAACATAGCCTAATCGTTGAATGGCTTGTGTGGCAATGGTTTGTTTAAGGTCATCAGATACTTCCCCGTCTTCTGGGGCAAAACTGAGAATAAAATGTTTGACCGGTTT
>Ga0064013_1030_pt1 | contig 60424 bp, 57 predicted proteins | sample CrowatWCoCulture_FD_61583 | JGI IMG/M metagenome (GOLD analysis project Ga0064013, IMG submission 61583) | Marine cyanobacteria communities from the University of California, Santa Cruz, USA, analyzing cyanobacterial DNA methylation -... | ecosystem: Host-associated > Microbial > Bacteria >...
AGTTGTAATTGCTCACCGCAATAAAGAATCTGTCTTGACAACATAAAGGTAAAATCGGGGATTTTTATGTATAGTGGGGGTTATGACCACAAATGCTACCATCGATTCAAAGCTAGTGCAGCTTGGCGAAAGTAATCCACCAGATTTTTACAGAAACTTTCGTGACTAGCCACGACAATGTGTTTCAATGAAACTAACGGAAGAATCTCGAAGTTGATGTCCATGATAAAAGCATTGCCAATTAACCTCTCCAACCTACAGAAAACAGTACTCCAACAAATAGTGAGAGGGACAACAAACCCCTATCGCCTTGTTAGACGAGCCAAGCTAATCTTAGCCGCAGCATCAGGAGAGAGCAATAGTTCGATTAGTCGAAGATTAGAATTAGACCGAGTACAAGTGCGTCAGTGGCGATCGCGATGGTTTGAGGAGAGAGAAAAACTGAGTGCCGCCGAAGAACAACAGGTAACGGAGAAAGCATTAATGGTCTTGATCAAAGGAATTTTAAGCGATCGCCCAAGACCTGGAACAACAAAATCCTTTACGGTCGAACAAGTAGTCCAGATTGTAGAGATCGCTTGTGAAGAATGTGAAAAATCAGACAGACCAGTGAGCCATTGGACACCTTCAGAGTTGGCGGATGAAGCCATAAAAAGAGGAATTGTCGAAAAGATTTCCCCCCGTAGTGTGGGGCGTTTTTTAAAAAGAAGCGACATTACAACCACATCTCGTTCGTTACTGGTTAAATGCCAAAATTGATGATCCCTTAAAATTTAAAAAGCAAGTCAAATATATCTGTGAACTTCATCAAGAAGCTAAAACTTTGTTAGAACAAGGAATTCATTTAATTAGTACAGATGAAATGACAGGGATTCAAGCTCTTGAGAGATTATTTCCGAACAAAAGAATCAAGCCTAAACAAGTAGAAAAAATCGAATTTGAATATGAAAGACACGGAACTTTAAGCTTGATTGCGAACTGGGATGTGGCAAGAGGAAAAGTTGTTAGTCCCTCTATTGGACCGACAAGAACAGAACAAGATTTTTCTGAACATATCCAGAGAACGATTAAGATTGATGAAAAAGCAGAATGGATTTTTATTGTAGATAAACTCAACACTCATAAATCGGAAAGCTTAGTCAAATTAGTAGCAGAAAGCTGTGGAATTACTATTGATTTGGGGAGAAAAGGAAAGGAGGGGATTTTGCAATCTATGGACAGCAGAGCAGATTTTTTATCAGATGAATCTCATCGAATTCGCTTTGTTTATATTCCCAAATATACATCGTGGCTTAATCAAATTGAGTGTTGGTTTTAGATCTTAGTCAGGCGTTTACTCAAAAGAATTACTGTCCGTTCAACTGAAGAACTATCCCAAAAAATTCTCAATTTTATTGATTACTTTAATCAACATTTTGCTAAGCCGTTCGTTTGGAAATTTAAGGGCTTTAAAGATCATAAGTGACTGGTGGATTATTTTTGTTAAGCTGCACTAGTTAGAGCTATCGCCGATGAACAGTTGGCGAACAATGTCTTCATGATTGAGTGGCTAGTCAAGGCACAACAACAGTTATCTCTTCAACAAAGACTGATTGGCCAGCAACAACAACAAATCTCTACACAACAGCAAGAAATTGAAAAATTGAAAGAAGAGAGAGATAAGCTAAAAAACCGTAACTCAAAAAACAGTTCAGTCCCCCCATCATCAGACCAACTAAAAAAGCCTTCTGACAAAAAGAAACGCAAAAAAGGATTTAAACGCGGACCAAAATATGACCACCCAGGGAAGACCCGTAATGGTTTTGGTCAGCCCGATAAGATAGTCCCTTTAGAACTAGAAAACTGTCCTGTTTGTGGGGGTTCAGTGGAACGAGATGAAGTAGTTCCCGAAAAAGTCCAGCAAGTGGCTGAAGTAGTAGACCAACCCATAGAAATCAGGGAATATCGTCGCGGATTCTATAAATGTCCTAGTTGTGGATGGTCAGATTACAGTCCTGTTCCATTGGGAGTTAAAGAAGGATTCAGTTATGGGGCGCGATTAAGTAGCATCGTGGGCTGGCTTGGCTATGGGGGTAATCTTACATGGCGTAAACAGGAACATTTTATAGAGTATGTCTTTGGCATTCCCATTTCTCAAGGGAGCCTTGCCAAAATGCACAAATGGTTTCAAGAAAGTTTAGAACCCTTGACCCAACAGTGGTTAAAGTACATCCAGCAGCCAGGAATCCGATGTGTTGACGAAACCAGTTATTGCATCGATGGCATCAAGTATTGGGTTTGGGTAGCCACATCAAATGAGGTCTGTGTGTTGATGTTGGCTCCCACTAGAAGCTCCGCAGAAGTCGAGAAATTGTTAGGAGCAGATTTTAAGGGCATCCTCACCAGTGACTGCTATAGTGCCTACTTTAGACAAAGTGCGATGGCCAAACAGAAATGTCTGGCACATTTAGAACGAGAGTTAGAGTCCCTTAAAACCAGTCGTTTTCAAGCGAATCGAGAATTTGCTGCCGATGTACAGCAAGTTTTAGCAACCGCCCGTATCCATTATCGTCATTATCATGCTCGAAATTTAACCCTTGAAGACTTAGGCTCCAAAAGAACAGAAGTCGAGAACTCACTGCAAAAGATTTTTAAAGCAACTCCCAAAAAAGGATGGCCTTATGATGCACAAAGATTGATTAACCGTCTCAAACGTCATTGGGAAGAGTGGTTCACCTTTCTAACTTATCCTGAAGTCAAACCAGATAATAATGATGCTGAGAGAGCTTTACGTCCCATTGTCATTCACCGCAAAGTAAGTGGGGGAGCAAGAAGCGACTGGGGTGCAGAGTTAGTCACCCAAATGTTCAGTTTTTTAGAGACCATGAGATTACAGGGGCAAAATGCCATTGTCCAATTATGCGAATTATTTTCATTAGCTGGTCGGAGTCCCCCAGGATTAGAGATGTAAAAGGCTCCGGAGCCGATGGGGGATAGATTTTTCTTGATCGCCCTATATCTCTACACAAAAATAAACAAGGTTAGCGGATAATCTCCGCTAACAAAAAACTATCTTACTATTCTTTTTTTCTCATATTGTTGTTTTTATTTGAGGTTTTTAAAAGACTTGATTCTGGGAATGTTAGTCATTAAAATAGCCGTAATAAATTAGCTTAAATTTTACGCTAAATCACAGGGCTTATATTTTTGTTGACTCAACTGATGTTGTTTGTAGTGCTTTTCGATAAGACTTTTTTGTTGCGGTGAGCAGTTACATTGAGTTAAACGATATTTACACTCAAGTTAATATTTTAGAAAAAATTATTGGCCGCAGAGGATTTAATTTAGATGAACTTTTTCAGAACTTTAATTTAGAAAAAGATGAATTTGATCGCTTTGGTTTAAACAAGATTACACAGGAAAGAGTTTTAGGGTTAGACGCAGTTAATGAGCATGATAAGTTAATGATTTTAGGTAAACCTGGTGTAGGAAAAACGACGTTTCTTAAATATTTAGCGATACAATGTAACAGAGGAGAATTTGCTGCGACGAAAATCCCCATATTTATTCCTTTGAAAAAATATGCAGAAACCGAAAATAGTCCATATTTATCCAGTTATATGATTAAATGGTTTGAAGATTGTAAGATAACTAATGCTTCTGAAAAATTAGAGAGAATCTTAACAGAAGGGAGAGGATTAATATTACTGGATGGTTTAGACGAAGTAAGGGAAGAAGACAGCGAAAGAGTAATCAGAAATATTGAAAGTTTTTATAGCCGTTATGATAAGAATAAATTTGCTGTTACTTGTCGTATTGCGGCGAAAGAATATACTTTTACTCAGTTTACAGAAGTAGAAGTTGCAGATTTTGATGATGAGCAAATTAAGACTTTTGTGAATAGTTGGTTTAAAATTAAACAGTTAACTGACTATCCCAAACATTTTCTAGAACAGATAGAAAATAATCCTACTATCAAAGAATTAGGGAATAATCCTTTGCTGTTAACTCTATTATGTTTAGAGTTTGAAGATTCAGGTAATTTTCCCTCAGATAGAGCAGATTTATACGCAAGAGCAACTAATACTTTGTTAAGAAAATGGGACAATAAACGTAATATTTATCGTGACCAAGTATATAAAGAACTGACTCCTAAAAGAAAAGAAGGGTTACTGAGTCAAATTGCTTTTAAAACCTTTGATAAGAAAGAATATTTCTTTAAATTGGACTTTGGATAAAAAATAATTGTTAGCGTAAATTTTACGCTAACAATATCTCCAGAGCTAAAATAGAGAATTAAGGTGATTTTAAAAACTCTCTTTCCATCTTTTTAGGGGATTTTAAATATTAAATAGCTTCATTCAGTTTCGGTTCCAATATAGATATCTAAGTAGGTTTTGCTGAATAAAAGCAAAACCCTATTCTTTAAAAGGTTACACCCATATTCGCGATCGCAAAAAAGATCAGCTTTGTCGGCTACAAACCGCTATAATTGGTAGAAACACCTCCCAGTTGTTGGTCAAGAACAAATGTATCGAAAAGAGGAGCAACCTTTACCGCCCCCAGAAAAATTTGAATTACCTTTCGAGGGCAAATTGTCCCCCAATAATCGTTGGGTAATCATGGCAGAGTTGATACCTTGGGATGATTTTGAGGAAGAATATGCTAAACTTTTTTCAGCAGAAAAAGGTGCGCCAGCCAAACTATTTAGAATGGCATTAGGGACATTAATTATTAAGGAAAAATTAGGAACAAGTGATAGAGAAACTATAGAACAGATTAGAGAAAATCCCTATCTACAATACTTTATAGGTTTAAATTGTTATCAACAAGAGCCACCACTGGAATCTTCAATGCTAGTTCATTTTAGGAAAAGAATTGATGGAGAATTGATAAACAAAATCAATAAAAAAATAGTAAAAAGAGAAATAGACAAGAGTGATAAAGAAGTAAAAAAAAAGGATTGTCTCCAAGAAAAAGGAGAAAAAATAAAAAATAAAGGTAAACTAATTTTAGATGCGACTTGTGCGCCAGCAGACATCAAATACCCAACGGATTTAGGCATATTAAATCAAGCCAGAATTGAGACAGAAAGAATAATAGATAATCTTTATAAACCATTAAGAGTAAAATTGAGAAAAAAGCCGAGAACTTCTAGAAAAATTGCTAGAAAGGAATACTTAAAAGTAGCTAAAAAACGAAAAGTATCTTATCAAGAAAGAAGAAAAGCTATCGGGAAACAGTTAAAATACCTTAAGAAAAATTTAGGAAATATAGAAGACTTAATTCAAGCTGGGGCTTCCCTGGAAAATCTGAGTAAAAGACAGAAAAATTGTCTAGAGACTATCAAAAAAGTTTATGAACAACAACAGTCAATGTGGGAGAATAAGACCCAGAGTGTTCCTCAAAGAATTGTAAGTTTAACTCAACCGCATATTCGTCCAATAGTGAGGGGAAAAGCAGGAAAACCAATAGAGTTTGGAGCTAAACTCTCAGTAAGCTGTGTAGATAACTATGTGTTTCTAGACAAAATAAGTTGGGAAAACTTCAATGAATCTTGTCATTTTAAAGAACAAGTAGAAAAGTATAAAGAAACGTTTGGCTATTATCCCGAATCCGTCCATGTAGATAAAATTTATCGAACTAGGGAAAACAGAAATTGGTGTAAGGAAAGAGGGATAAGAATCAGTGGTCCGAAGTTAGGAAGACCTCCGAAAAATGTCAGTGAAGAAGAAAAGAAACAAGCCCACTCCGATGAATGCTTCCGTAATGCTATTGAGGGAAAGTTTGGACAAGCTAAACGAAGATTTAGCCTAAATCTCGTGATGACAAAACTCCCTGAAACCTCCATTACATCTATTGCTATTACATTTTTAGTTGTCAATCTTTCTAAACTTCTGAGGCAGTTTTTGTCGCTTTTTTTGTCCTTATTTACCAATAATAGAACAGGAGAACTCATCAAACCGCCTTTCATTAATTTTGATTATACTTTAAACAATTTTTATGTACTAAAACTTATTGATTTGTCAGAAAATTCTTGGTCAAAAGTGGCATAAATTTTGGAGAAACTTTTTCAGCAAACCCTAAGTAGCTTTCAGTTAGAGATTGAATGACTCGTTCTAATTCATCAATGAGATTTCTTCTAGTGAGTTTTTCTACAGCATCAATATGAGCAGAACTTCCGGCTCGTCCTAAATATTTATATTTGGTTTTTTTCTCATTATTAGTGGCCATAGGAAAAATTGATTCAGCAGCCTGTAGTTTATAATACCAGTAGATTGTTCCCTTTCCATTAACCTGATAACGAATAATATGACAATTAGCTGGTGCTACTTCCCCTTCCCGTTCAATTTTCTTTATTTTCTGTTTAAGAGAGCGAATTAGACTCTTAATTTGTTTGGCTCTCAGGTGGACATCTTGACTGGTCTTAAGTTCGGAATGTGATGACATTAGCCTTAACTGTAACAAACAACCTCTTTTGATGTTAGCGTATATATTCCGCTAATTTATAAGGTAATAAATTTTAAAAATGACCAAAAATGAAACGGCTACGTCTGTCGAGGAATTCCTGGTGTGGAGGTCTAACCTCTTCCAAGGACTAAAAGCTAGAAAAGAAACTATTATAGAATTACTCGATGCCCTCTCCAGTAACCAACAAGCTCACTCAGTCGTTGAATTGTCTCTCAATCCTTTATTTAGAAGAGATTATAACAGTTTATATAGAGGAATTCAAGAGTTTTTACCCACTCAAACTGACCCTAATTATGAACAGAGAATTGAGACTTTATTTTCAGCGGTATCGAGAACAATTCCTCCCACTTCAAAACATTATAACTTATTTGGTATTGACACAACTCCCTGTCCACGACGGTTTGCCGAAACGTTAGCGGATAAAACCTTTATTCATTACCCCAATCCAATTAAGGGAAATAAACCCATTAATATTGGACATTGTTATTCCGTTGTCTGCGCTTTACCTGACCAAATAGACACAGAAAAAGTCCCTTGGGCTGTCCCCTTATCAGGAGAGCTAGTCCCCTCTAAATATAAAGGAGTAAATCAAGGCAATCAACAACTAAAAAAAATCTGGCAAAGTTCTTTATTTTCTGATAAATTATCTGTCTTAGTGGCTGATAGTGACTACAGCCAAAAGGATTTTATTGGGGAACAAGTTAAGCATGAAGACCTAGTTACTATTACAAGAGTTAGAAGTGACCGAGTTTTTTATCGTCAATTTATTCGGGACCCAAATCAAGCCAAAACTTCGGGACATCCCCGTTGGTATGGGGATAAATTTGACCTTAAAGATGACCAAACTTGGACTGAACCTGATGAAGTTCATCATGTTCCCTTTACAACGAAAAAAGGTCGTCAATTAACAGTGACTATTTCGGGATGGAAACAGATGTTAATGAGAGGAACTAAAAACTATAAAATGAACAATCACCCCTTTACTTTACTCCAGATTGTTGTCAGAGCTCAAGAAAGAAATAGTATTTGGAAACCTATGTGGCTTATTGTTATTGGTTCTCGGCGCGATGAGTTAAGTTTAGTTGATTGTTATCACTGTTATCGACAACGTTATGACATGGAACATCTTTTTCGATTTGGTAAACAAAGATTATTGATTACATCTTATTTAACTCCCGATGTACATCATGAAGAAAATTGGTTTAAACTAACACTTCTTTCTTATGTAAATTTGTGGGCTGCCAGAAAATTAGCTGTGGTTTTACCCCGTGATTGGGAACAGTATTTGAAGACTAATAAATCCATCAAAATCACCCCTAGTCTAGTTCAAAGAGACTTTTCAAGAATAATTACGACCTTGGGGACTTTCGCCAAATTTCCCAAACGTCGAGGTTTTTCTTCCGGACGTATTAAAGGTTACAAAAAAGCCCCACGAACTCGTCATGATGTTATCAAGAAAGGGAGCAAAAAATCAACTGAAAACTTAAAAGCTCCTTAGTTTTCCTCAGAATCTATAGATTAGCCCTATTTGTCAGCCAATTTTATTGACTGATACAGAGCCGATATTTTGGGATTTTAGTTTAGCGTAAAATATACGCTAACAAACTTTTTTTTGTCCAAAGTCCAAGGAGTTAGAAACTGCTTTAATTGATTTAGCAGATCATGTATTTGAAAAGCGATGGAAAGAAGTTTTTTTATTAACAGCAACTCTATTAGAACCTGCGGATCGTTTATTATCGTTAATGAAACGAAATATTGATCAATTTCTCGCAAATGAAACAAGATTACAAGAATATTTAGTTTGGGTGAGAGATAAAAGTAATTCAGTGGAAGCAGATCAGAAAATTGCAGCTATTAGAGAGTTTTACTACTCCCTCCACCCCTCCCTCGACCACGACCGTAACTTCTCCCTCTACCTCGACCTCTACCTGTCCCTCTACCTCTCCTGCGATTTCTCCCAGGACATCAACCTTAAACTCCTTGACCTCTCCCCCGACCTTAACAGCGCTATAAAACATTGTCTAGATCGAAAACTAAGAGAAATATTACAACAATTGCAACAACAATTACCAGATAGAGATTTAGATAGAGAGATAAAAAAGCAGTGGTGGAAAAATAATGGTGCAACTTGGAAAAATGAACTCAGACAAGCGATGATTAAATATCGTAATATTGGTCACGAATGGAACTTTAACCAGCAGCAAATTGAATTACTTAAGCAATATTTAACTGCTAATAAACTCTTAATGGAGTGTTTAAATAGTGAGTGTTATGTTAGTCGAGAAGTGAGAGAAGAAATTGAGGATAGTTTGTTCTTACCTTTTGCTGATTTGAATTATGATTAGGTGAATTACACTTGCTTAATGCACCCTAAAATTTAGATAATGCTATTTTATATATTGTAAGGGCATAATAGCATTATGCTCATTATGCTAAAATAGAAACATAAAAATAAGTAGAGTATAAACAATATGAATAAATGGCGTGTTCTTCTTGAGAAAGATTCAGAAACAGGTAATTTTGCTGTTTGGTGTCCAGAGTTACCAGGATGTACCTCTTGTGGAGAAACAGAAGAAGAAGCTTTACAAAATATAAAAGAATCGATTGAATTGTATCTACAACCAGACACAATTGATCTATCCTCTGATGCAATAATAATTACATAACCTTTTCATGCTATTAGAGATAACTTAATGATGCAAACTCCTAGTATTACTAACTCCTTAAACACTTTCCTTAAGCAACCCAATATTGAAGCAAGTCCAGCGTGGGAATTTATCAATGGACAAGCTAAACAAAAGCCCATGCCTACCTTATTTCATTCTCGTCTTCAGCGCAACCTAGTCAACACAATTAATAATAAAAGTAAAGCATACGAAGCGATTCAAGAACTACGGTGTATTGTTCCCCCTTTTTCTCCTGTACCTGATATAGTAGTTGTTAAATATGAGCGCCTTGGTGATGACGATGGACCCCTACAAGGTTCACCAGATTGGTTAATAGAAATTAGATCCCCTGATCAAAACATATTAGACTTACAAAAAAAGATATTACACTGTTTAAGTAATGGAACAAAACTTGCTTGCTTAATTGATATTCAACGAAAACAAATTTGGGTTTGGGATGGACAAGAATTACCCCTTATTTTTGCTGGAAATGATAAACTTCCTACCCTTGATAATATTTTAGACTTAACAGTAGAAGCTATCGTCGCAATGACTCAACAGCGATAACCTATTACAAAACTGTAATTTTAATAATATTAAACCCCTACAGATGGCTGAAAAAGTTGCGATGGAGTTAAATCTAATCGAGGAAATTGAGGGGATATAATTCTATTATCTGCTGAAAACTCTCCCACCTCAATGTATGTTTTATCCTTCAATTCTAATACTAATATATTTTCAGCTTCAGGATCAATTATCCAATACTCAGGAATAGCGCAATCTTCATATTGTCTCCGTTTTGCAATATAGTCTCTGTTGCGTTGTAATTCCCCAGGACTAACAACTTCTACTACTAATAAAGGAGGAGGCATAAACAAACGAATTGTATTACGTTTTGCTAATAAATTGATATGTTCTTCTCTAATTATGGTAAGGTCTGGATAACGGTTTCTAGGTTCTCCTCTCACTTCTAATTCTAACCCTTGACCCCTAACTTTATCGGTTCCTAATAACAGGGCAAAGATGAGAAATAAACGATTGGCAATCTGTACATTAATTCCTGATTCTGGAGGCATCTCAACTAATTCTCCATTAAATAATTCATACCATTTATCACTATTATTATCGTAAGCTAAATAGTCTTCAAAAGTTTCAAATTTAGGTTTAATTTTTAACATAATTTTGAGTGTCTGAGTTAACTCTTATTTTAATTATACTTAACTTTAGGGTGGCTTAGACTAATATAAATTAGGTTATCACAAGAAATTTATAATCCTTCGCAGGCCACCATTTTCAATATATTCAACCCACCCCGGCCCTACCAACCCCTAACCCCTCCCAGGAGGGGAACAAGAGGGTAAGATAACTGATCGGAGATGAATATAAATGTCATTCTGAGGAACGAATAATCTCAAAATATGATGATTCATTTGACTTGTTTTTAGATTGATTAACTTTCCGTTTAAAACTGATTCCAAAAGCAACAGCAGTTCCTGCACCTAATATAGTTAAAGGTTCAGGTACAACATGATTTGATGTCACAGTAATTGAATTAATATCATATCTCTCATAGGGATGGTTTCGAGTAATTAAAAGAGATAAAGATTTAGTTCTATCAAAATTATTAGTAGTATAAGAGAGACTTTCTCCTAAACCTGATAAAGTTACTTTAGTCTCTGTTTGTCCTAATTCAAACTCCACATTAAAGTCAATAGATTCACCAATATCAGGAAAACCATTTCCTGCATCTGATAGTGAACCGATAAGAGAAAGATTATTAGAAGTTCCATCAGATGTACCTTCTATTCTTTGAAAAGCTCCCCCTAAGTTATCTCCTAAAATTCCCCCAATGATATTAGTTCCATCCCAAAGATAAATGGTTGGGTCCCAATCTTCAGGTAATCTTGAACTTGTACTTCTTAATCTTCCTAAATTAGCAGTAATATTTATTATTTCGGTTGGACTATTATCTGTTAGTGTATTAGCAGGGAATAAGTCCCATCTTAATATAGTTTCATAAAAAACATTTGCCGTACTAAATCTTAAAGTATCACCAATTAAAGTTGGACTTATTGTCGGGAAAGAGACATTAGGGTTATTTAAAAGTTGATTCCCATTTTGCGTTATTGTTCCTGCTAAAACTTGGGAACTCAATAATACAGGAGAAAAAGATAAAAAAGAAGAGATCGCTAGAAAATTTTTCATGTTAATTACACCTAGATTGTAGGGTGAGTTAGACGGATATAACTTAGGTTATCACAAGAAATTAGTAATCCGTCGTAACCCACTATTTTAACCAGTATTTTTGTAAGGAATAATCTCAAGATATTATGACTTATTTGGCTTGTTTTGAGATTGATTAACTTTCCGTTTAAAACTGATTCCAAAAGCAACAGCAGTTCCTGCACCTAATATAGTTAAAGGTTCAGGGACAACATGATTTGATGTTACAGTAATTGAATTAATATCATATCTTTCATAGAAATGATTACGAGCAATTAAAAGAGATAAAGATTGAGTTCTATCAAAATTATTAGTAGTAAAAGAGAGAGTTTCACCTAATCCAGATAAAGTCACTTTAGTCTCTGTTTGTCCTAACTCAAACTCCACATTAAAATTAGCCGATTCACCAATATTAGGAAAATCATTTCCTGCATCTAAGAATGGTCCAAATGTAGTATTATTAAAAGAACCATTAGATGTTCCTTCCACACTATTAAATTCACCTCCTCTATTATCTCCAAAAAGTCCCCCAACAATATTATTTCCATCCCAAAGATAAATTGTTGGGTCCCAGTCTTCAGGAAATCTCGAACTTGTACTTTCTAATCTTCCTAAATTAGCAGTAATATTTATTACTTCTGTTGGACTTGTAGGAGTTAATGTATTAGCAGAAAATAAGTCCCATTTCAAAATTGTTTCATTGAGAAAGTTTCCTGTCCCAAACCTCAAAGTATCACCAATTAAAGTTGGACTTATTGTCGGGAAAGAGACATTAGGGTTATTTAAAAGTTGATTCCCATTTTGCGTTATTGTTCCTGCTAAAACTTGGGAACTCAATAATACAGGAGAAAAAGATAAAAAAGAAGCGATCGCAAGTAAATTTTTCATGTTAATTACACTTAGATTATAGGGTGAGTCAGACGGATATAATTTAAGTGATCATAAGAAATTAGTAATCCGTCGTAACCCACCATTTACAGAACTCAAAAACTCAGTTTAGTTATCATTCTTAGGGACGAATAATCCCACAATATTATGACTTATTTGACTGGTTTTGAGATTGATTAACTTTCCGTTTAAAACTGATTCCAAAAGCAACAGCAGTTCCTGCACCTAAAATAGTTAAAGGTTCAGGTACGACATGATTTGATATTACAGTAGTTGAATTAATATCATATCTTTCATAATTATGATTTCGAGCTATTCCAAGAGATAAAGATTGAGTCCTATCAAAAGTATTTGTATTGAAAGAAAGACTTTATCCTAACCCATATAAAGTTACTCGTGTCGTAGTTTGTCCTAGTTCAAAATCTACATTAAAATTAGCATATTTATTAATATCAGGGAAGCCACTTCCAGGATAGAATTTTGCTCCTTCTCTAATTGTGTTAAAAGTGCCGTTAGAAGTTCCTGTTACACTGCTAAAAAAACCTCTTCCATTATCTCCAAAAATCCCACCAACAATATTAGTTCCATCCCAAAGGTAAATTGTAAAGTCCCAGTCTCCAGGAAATCTCGAACTTGTACTTCTTAATCTTCCTAAGTTAGCAGTAACATTTATTATTTCTGTTGGACTATTATTTGTTAATGTATTAGCTGGAAATAAGTCCCATCTTAGTATAGTTTCACCAAAAGCCCTACCTGTGCCAAATCTCAAAGTATCACCAATTAAAGTAGGACTTATTGTCGGGAAAGAAACATCAGGATTATTTAAAAGTTGAGTGCCATTTTGTGTTATTGTTCCTGCTAAAACCGAGGAACTCAATAACAGAGGAGATAAAGATAAACAAGAAGCGATCGCTCTATAATTTTTCATGTTAATTACACTTAGATTATAAGGTGGTTTATACGGATATAACTTAGGTTATCACAAGAAATTGATAATGCCTCGTGACTCACCATTTTTAAGGTATTCAACCCACTCTTAACCTACCCACCCCTAACCCCTCCCAGGAGGGGAATAAGAAGGTTACCATAGATAAAATTCAATGAATTCAATTTATTTGACACAGAGGAGTGTGGGCAAACTGAGTTAGGAGTTAGGAGTTAGGAGTTAGGAGTTGAAGTTTTTTCCATGAGATAACCAGGGTTTAAGACTCTTGATGTAAATCAGTTGTGTATAAATTTGCTTATGTCGAACTTAGGTGAGTAGGATGCTCACTGAGCTATAATAGTTTGACTTCTATTAACTTTAATTGTGATTCTAGACAAAATTAATAAAAATAAAAGATTTTTTGGTGATAATTAGTTCAAAATAAGCATTTTTTAAGGGTTAATTATGCTAAAGTTGGTAAACTAGAGGAAGCCAGCAATAATGAATGATTCGTGAACAATTCTTGCTCACTGAATAACGGTTCACTGGTAACTGGTAACTGTTCACTGATAAACATCCTGAAGCATTAAAAATGATTTCTGATACCCTTTTATCTGTCTCCCCACAACAACAGTTTAATGGTGCAACCATTCGCCCCATCGCAGCCTCAGAAATTCATGGAATCGCTTTCTATAATAACAAATTGTATGCTCTAGATAATCGTAATGGTTATCTTTTGGAAGTTGATCCCATTACTCATAACACAAAAGTTCTGAATAGCAACCACTGGGAAGATTTTATCGGAGTTACAGGACTAGCGATCGCCGATAATAAACTGTGGTTTACATCCCGTTATAGCGTCTATTATTGTAACTTAGATGATCCCGATTTCAAATGTGAACTATTCATCCGACTTGCTGATCGTGTTAACGGTGTTGCCATCTGGGAATCAAGCGTTTATGTTTCCTCACAAAAAGCAGGAACCATTTCCGTTTTTGATCGACAAAATGCTAAAGAAATTACCCATTTAGATGCTCCAGGAATTGGCATTGAAAACATTACCATAAAAGGAGAAGACTTATGGGTTAGCGATACCCTAGAACAAAGTGTTTATTGCTTAGATCGGGCTACAGGAAGACAAAAATTTAGTTTATTAACCCCTTTTGAATGTCCCACAGGATTAACCTTTTATCACGACCCAGAAACAGATCAAGACATCTTATATGTCTCTTATGTTAATAATGAACCGTACATTAGAGATAATCCTAACGCCGATCCTAACCATGAACTAGTGTATCGCATAGAAACCTTTATCCATCCTTTATATTTTCGCTACTATCCCCAGGATCATTATGCCCTCTCCAATGGTTATCTAGTGGAAATGACTTACGTAGAAGAGTTGGCACCCCTTGATCCCATCGAGTTGAAAAATTTAGAATGGCGTATGGCCCTACCGGCCCAAACCCATCGTCAAAAAGTCCATAAAGTCGAACCCATCGGCCTACCCTTTACAGAAATAATCGAAGATGGGGAAAGGGTGGCTGTGTTTAAATTTGATACCCTAACAGAACATAGCCGTTGTATTTTCGGCTGGAAAGCCTTAATCGAAGTATGGGGAATTAAATATAATTTAACACCCCGTGATTGCGAAAAACTCCCAGAAATGCCCCCAGACTACGGCGATCGCTATTTAGTAGATAACGATAATTTAGCCATGGATACAGATATTATTAAACGGGCCGCCGCCGAAGCAGTGGGAAGAGAAACCAACCTACTCAGAAAAATCTACAATATTCGTAACTATGTTTACGATCGCCTGTCTTATGGCATTAAACCCCATATTGATACCCCCGATATTGCCCTGAGACGAGGGGTGGGATCTTGTGGGGAATATGTAGGAGTGTTACTGGCTTTATTTCGTTTAAATAGTATTGCTTGTCGTACCGTTGGCCGCTATAAATGTCCTGCTTCTGCCCTAGTTCATAATATCCCCCTCAAACCCGATTATAATCATGTTTGGTTGGAGTTTTATATTCCTGGGGTGGGTTGGTTACCTATGGAGTCAAACCCCGATGATATTTACGAAGGAGGCCCATACCCCACAAGGTTTTTCATGGGGTTAGCTTGGTATCATGCAGAAATGAGTAAAGGGGTTCCCTTTGAGCGGTTAATGATCGATGGAGTTGTCTTAAATAAGCAACAGGTTTCTATTGGTAATTTAGCCATTAACCATGTACAGTTCACTATTTTAGAGGAATCTTCCCCTTCTTGAACCTTGTTCCTTTGCCCCCCTTTATAAGGGGGGTTAGGGGGATCATAAACTAATCGTTTGTAAATGCTGACGAGGTTGATAACTGCGACTATCACGAATTTTCTCGTAATAGTTTCGTTCCGTATCAGTTATATGTTGAGGGGTATCAATGATAATTTTAACCAGTTGATCCCCTCTCCCTTTTTTCTGGTTTACCCATCCTTTTCCACGCAACCGTAAACACTGGCCAGAGCGAATACCAGGAGGAACTTTAACCGTTACCATACCATCAGGGGTAGGTACATCTATGGTACTTCCTAATACCGCTTCATCGGGGGAAATAGGAACTTCACACACCAGGTTATCATCTTCAAAGGCAAAAAAGTTATGGGGAGTCAGTTCTACATTCAGATACAAGTCTCCTCTATTTTGACTATAAGGACTATTTCCCCCTTTCCCTTTAACACGGATACGACTACCATTTTTTGCCCCGGCAGGAATACGCACATCGATGATCTCATTCCCTAAGTTAAGACGTTTTTGTACCCCACGAAATGCCTCAGAAAAAGTCAGTTTTAAGGTTGCTTCTCGGTTTGGTGCCGGAGTTTGATTGCCATAACCCCCACTATAACCACTATATCCCGTTCCCTGATTGCCATAACCATAATTACCCGTTCTCCCTCCCCCTGGAGTAGAGAACTTTCCTAATAACTCATTGATGAACTCTTCAAAGTTACCATACTGGCTAAAATCGAAGTTTCCCATATCCACGTTAGCACCGCCACCAGGCCAGGTGCTTTGACCCGCTTGTTTCCAATATTGACCAAACTGGTCGTATTTCTTGCGTTTTTCGGGATCAGACAACACTTCATAAGCTTCGCTGATCTCTTTGAAACGTTCTTCAGCTGGCTTGTCATCAGGGTTTCTGTCAGGATGATATTTAACCGCTAATTTGCGGAAGGCTTTTTTGATCTCGTCTGCGCTGGAACTTTTATTGATGCCCAATGTAGCATAGTAATCTTTGTAATCCATATATCCCGTAGAATTATCCTTAAAAATATTGTCCTCCATATCAATCATAATCTGTATCAAGTCCTTCTGGGGAGTAAAATAGGGATTGTCAACTAAACGAACTTGAGTTAAACATTGGATACCATAAACATACGTCTGGCCCAACTCAGTGATGCGGAAGATATCGCAACTTTTAATCAAATAATGGCCAAAGAAACTGAGGAGAAGGTATTATTACCTGATGTTGTTTTAGCCGGGGTCAATACTTTACTAAAAAATCCATCACAAGGTTTTTATATTGTAGCTGAAATAGATTTTAAAGTAGTTGGATGTTTGATGATTACTAAGGAGTGGAGTGACTGGCGCAATGGAGTATTTTGGTGGATTCAAAGTGTTTTTGTTAAAAAAGAATATCGTCGTTGTGGCATTTATCGAAGTATGTATCAGTTTATCAAAGAACTTGCTAATGATAAAGAAGATGTCTGTGGATTTCGATTATATGTTGAACAAGATAATAATATAGCCCAAGAAACCTATAGGGTATTAGGAATGACACAACTTCCTTACTTGATGTTTGAAGAATCAAAATTTAATTAATAGGTTTTTCTTTAATATATGTTATTATAGCGTTTTTAGAATTCATGAGGTACACCTAACATCTAACTCCGAACTCCTAAAACTAGAAAACTGTGTACCTCATAATTATGATAATTGCTATAGTGAATTTTATTAACTCCTTTAAATGTGTGTTCTATCTGTTAAAATTTCGTAACCTGTTGCTGTTACTAATACGGTGTGTTCAAACTGTGCCGATAAACGATTATCAACGGTTACAACTGTCCAGCGATCGCGCAACGTTTTAGTATATTTTGACCCCTCATTAACAATAGGTTCGATGGCTAAAGTCATGCCTTCTTTTAGCTTAATATTGGGAATTTCTCTGGTACGATAATTAAAAACCGGAGGTTCTTCGTGTAGGTTTTGTCCCACACCATGACCGGTATAATCTTCTACTACAGAATAACCATATTTATGAACAACATCTTCAATGGCCCCAGCAATATCTGCTAAATACTTCCCTGCTTTTACCTCCCTAATACCTGCGTATAAAGCGTCTTCTGCTGCACGAATTAAACGAGAAGTTTTTGAGGATACTTTATCCACAGCAATAGTAATACAAGAATCTCCATGATACCCTTGATAATAAGCCCCTGTATCTACCTTTAAAACATCCCCACGGCGAATTCTTCTTTTAGCATTAGGAATACCATGAACCACTTCATGATTAATGCTGGCACAAATCGATCCAGGAAAACCATAATAACCTTTAAAACTCGGTGTTGCTCCCATTTCTCTGATTCTTTGTTCTGCATAATTATCTAAATCTCCTGTAGTCATCCCCGGTTTCACTATCTCTTGAATTTCTTTGAGAACCGTTGCTACAATTAAAGAAGATTGACGCATAATAGTCACTTCTTCAGGGGATTTGATCTGTACCCCCCGACGACCTTTTTTCGTGCGAGGTAGTCCAATTTGTTCTGTTTCTTTCCTTGATTTTTCAGTGGATTTAGGTGCAGAAAAAAGCTCGGTTAAAAAATTCATTTTTCAAACGGTTATTTTACAAATCTTATTTTATCTTAAAATTGTTCATCTTAATTTTTTTATCGCATCCATGCAATAAGGGAGGGAGAAGATAAGAAAATATACATAATCATAATGAGTATGATTAATAATTCATTTCAAAATTGTTCAAAGCTTCTGCTAAAATCTTGGTGACTTCTATGGTTTTGAGTAATGGCAGGAAATCGAGCAAGGATTGCAGTGGACGCTATGGGGGGAGATCATGCCCCCAAAGAAATCGTCGCCGGGGCGGTTCGGGCATCGGAAGAGTTGGACGTAGATATTTTACTGGTGGGAGATCGCCCATCCATCGAAGGGTGCCTCCAACATCATCAGCCATCCCCCAATATAGAGATCGTGGACGCAGAGGGTGCGATCGAGATGCACGAAGGGATTAGTGAACTTCGGCGCAAACCCAAAGCCTCGATTAATGTGTCAATGGATTTAGTCAGGAAAAATAGGGCAGATGCGGTGATATCAGCCGGTCATTCTGGGGCTGCTATGGGGGCAGCCACCCTAAGATTAGGTCGTCTCAAAGGCATCGATCGCCCCGCGATTGGAACGGTATTTCCCACCCTTATAGCAGGGAAATCGGTAATTGTATTAGATGTGGGGGCAAATGTAGATTGTCGTCCCAAATATCTAGAACAATTTGCCTTGATGGGAACCATTTACAGCCAATATGTGATGGGAGTTGAGCAACCAAAAGTGGGATTACTGAATATTGGGGAAGAATCCAGCAAAGGGAACGATTTAGCCCTAGCCACCTATCAATTATTGGAAAATAACCAAGCCATTCCCTTTGCTGGTAATGCCGAAGGCCGAGACGTGCTTTCAGGTAATTTTGATGTTATTGTTTGCGACGGTTTTGTGGGCAATGTACTCTTAAAATTTGCCGAAGCAGTAGGGGAAATTGTTTTACAGATCATGCGAGAAGAACTACCCCAAGGATGGCGTGGCATATTAGGGACAGCTATTCTCAAACCCAACCTGAAAAACCTGAAACAAAGGATCGACCACGCTGAACACGGAGGAGCCTTATTATTAGGTGTAGCCGGTATTTGTATTATTAGTCATGGTAGCTCTCATGCTCCCTCTATTTTTAACGCCATTCGCTCAGCCAAAGAAGCGATCGACAATCAAGTAATAGATCGCATCAAAGCTTCTCAAAAAACTACTATATCCGATGGTGTTAAAGCATCGGTGGAACAATAATAGACAATGGACGATCCATAATGGACAATGGATAATTACCTCTTCTTTTTGAAAGAGAAGTGATTATCCATTGATCACCGGAAAGTGAGATTTATCCTAAAATGTCGGACCCTCGACCCTAGATTTCACCCTTCGGGATGAAAATCCGACCAAGTATATTAACAGCGAAGCACGATATACTCTTGACGGGATAAATTGCGAGTGTTAGCATATCAGAGACGGTTTGAATCCCCTGGGTGGAAGTCCCGAAAGGGCGGTAGTGAATGACTCGACTGAGTTGAACCCTAGAACCCAAAAGTCTGCACAAGAGACAAAAAAGTAGGGTAGCGAAAACCTCGTAAAACATGAGGTCGCGCACTCTGAGGTGTCCTCAGAATGATCTGAGCGACCGTAAGCGCAGTAACCGACAAACAACGGTGAATGAACAACTTGTAAAAGGTTTTGTCGTAAGACAGATAGGGTAGGGCATACCCGAATCGTCCCTGAAATGGGAAAACGCTTGGAGATCCATCCTTAAGTGGGCATCTAGATAGCAAGTGATCTTCTAGCAAGCTCGGATGGGACATAATCGTGTCAGACCTAAGTAGAGGAAACTTGAAAGGGCGGTGATTAGCTCAAGAATCCCTCGACTCCGTCGAAGGGAGTGTCAACTCTACTATTGTCCTAAACCATTAGGGGGAAAGGTTATTGAAAGCGATCGGGGTAAGCATCATAGGTTGTGGTTCGGCTGCACCAGAGCAGGTGATGACCAACGACGATTTAAGTCTTTTGGTTGAAACATCTGACGAATGGATTCGCACCCGAACCGGAATTAGTAAGCGACATTTGGCCAGCACAGATTTATCCTTGAGTGAACTCTCGGCACAAGCAGGCACCCAGGCGATCGCTATGGCGCAACTCACTCCTGGCGATATTGATTTGATTATTTTAGCCACATCTACCGCCGATGATCTCTTTGGCAGTGCAGCTAAAGTACAGGCCATTTTACAAGCGAATCGGGCAGTAGCTTTTGATTTAACCGCAGCTTGTTCGGGTTTTGTCTTTGCATTAATCACCGCCAGTCAATTTTTGCGCACAGGAGTCTACAAAAATGTCTTAGTGATCGGGGCCGATATTCTTTCCCGTTGGGTTGATTGGTCAGATCGTACCACCTGCGTTCTCTTTGGAGATGGTGCCGGTGCCGTTGTCTGTCAAGGCATTACAGAGGAGGATAATTTGTTAGGTTTTGCCATGTACAGCGATGGAAAACAACACGATGCTCTCAACCTTGGTTATCACGGTACAGATAAGGGCTTAAAAGAAGGTATAAAGGTCAATCAAGGCACTTATCAACCCATTACCATGAAGGGACGAGATGTTTATCGTTTTGCCGTGGAAAAGGTGCCAGAAGTCATCGAAAAAGCACTCTTTAACGCCCAATTAACCACCGATGACATTGACTGGTTAATTCTACACCAAGCCAATCAAAGAATTATCGATTCTGTAGCCAAACGTCTGAAAATTCCAGGAGAGAAAGTGATTGCTAATTTAGATGAATATGGCAATACCTCTGCTGCTTCTATTCCTTTAGCCCTCGATGAAGCCGTTAGACAAGGAAAAATCAAACCAGGGGATATTGTGGCTAGTTCTGGTTTTGGTGCTGGTTTAACTTGGGGTGCTGCCGTATTCCGTTGGGGTAGTTAGACCCCATAAATATATAAATTAATAAATAGGTGAGTAATGATGAAAACAGCATGGGTATTTCCAGGACAAGGATCACAAACCGTAGGTATGGGAGCAGATTTAACCGCAACTCCTATGGCAAAAGATCGCTTCATAGAGGCAGAAACAATCTTAGGTTGGTCTGTATTAGATAAATGTCAGGGGGATGAAACTGAGTTAGGGAAGACGTTATACACTCAACCTTGTTTATATGTAGTGGAAAGTATTTTAATCGACTTATTGAAAGATAAGGGTCAAAGGGTAGATTTAGTCACAGGTCATAGTTTAGGGGAATATTCCGCTTTATATGCTGCTGAGGTGTTTGATTTTGCCACAGGGTTAAACTTGGTTAAACGCCGATCTGAGTTGATGAGTGAGGCTGCTGGAGGTAAAATGGTGGCCTTGATGAAGTTTGATCGTTCTCAGTTGGAAGAGGCGATCGCAAGCATTCCTGGTGTGGTTTTGGCTAATGATAACAGCGAGCAACAAGTGGTCATTTCCGGCACTCCTGAAGCAGTGGATCAACTCTGTTCCCAAGTTAAAAGTAAACGTGCGATCGCCTTAAAAGTATCCGGGGCGTTTCATTCTCCTTTGATGGCCGAAGCTGCAACAAAGTTTAAACAGTTATTAGACGAAGCGAAGTTTACAGACGCAAAGGTTCCTGTACTATCCAATGTTGATCCCACTCCCAGCACCTCAGCAACCATCCTCAAAGAACGTTTAAGCAAGCAAATGACGGGATCGGTACGTTGGCGTGAAATTATGTTAGCTTTGCCTCAACAAGAGATTACTCAAGTGTTAGAAGTGGGGCCGGGTAAGGTATTAGCTGGTTTACTTAAGCGTGCTTGCTCTGAGATAGAGGTTGGCAATATAAGAAGTTTAGAGGATTTTTAGAAGCGAACTTTTAAGATATAATCGAGGAGTGATATTTTTACGGGATGTAGCGCAGCTTGGTAGCGCACTTCGTTCGGGACGAAGGGGTCGCTGGTTCGAATCCAGTCATCCCGATTTTTTGTTATTAATTAGCTAAAATAATGACTATAATATTGAGATAGTCATTAAATATTGTGTTGAAAATTAATAACTTTAAAGAAAAGACATGGAAGAATTATTTATATTGAAAGAATTATTACTGTCAGGAAATGTGACGGATGCTTTAGTATTGGTTGAGGAGTTGACAGAAATGAGCAAGGATGATAAGCTCAATAAGATTTTTAGCTTTGGTAAAATTCTCCTGTTACATCTCATTAAACAAGCAGCGGAAAAAAGAAAAACACGCTCATGGGATTTATCTATTGCTAATGCAGTCAAATAAATTCAACGAACTAATAAAAGACGCAAAACTAAGGGAACTTATCTTACCAGAAAAGAGTTACAGGAAACGTTAGAAGATGCTTATGATTTAGGTTTAAAAGCTGCTGCAAAAGAAGCTTTTGAGGGAAAATATGAAGCTGAAGAACTTGCAAAAATGGTTGATAAAACAGCAATTATTAATGAAGCAATCAATTTTATTTATAGTTGATTTTGATTCTCAATTGGACAAAATATAGCGTTTCTAATACTCGTGAGGTACACCTCATAAGTCTAAGAAACGCTATAATAATCATTAGCTATAATAGGGTTTGCTGAATAAAAGCAAAACCCTATTCTTTAAAAGGTTACACCCATATTCGCGATCGCAAAAAAGATCAGCTTTGTCGGCTACAAACCGCTATAATTGGTAGAAACACCTCCCAGTTGTTGGTCAAGAACAAATGTATCGAAAAGAGGAGCAACCTTTACCGCCCCCAGAAAAATTTGAATTACCTTTCGAGGGCAAATTGTCCCCCAATAATCGTTGGGTAATCATGGCAGAGTTGATACCTTGGGATGATTTTGAGGAAGAATATGCTAAACTTTTTTCAGCAGAAAAAGGTGCGCCAGCCAAACTATTTAGAATGGCATTAGGGACATTAATTATTAAGGAAAAATTAGGAACAAGTGATAGAGAAACTATAGAACAGATTAGAGAAAATCCCTATCTACAATACTTTATAGGTTTAAATTGTTATCAACAAGAGCCACCACTGGAATCTTCAATGCTAGTTCATTTTAGGAAAAGAATTGATGGAGAATTGATAAACAAAATCAATAAAAAAATAGTAAAAAGAGAAATAGACAAGAGTGATAAAGAAGTAAAAAAAAGGATTGTCTCCAAGAAAAAGGAGAAAAAATAAAAAATAAAGGTAAACTAATTTTAGATGCGACTTGTGCGCCAGCAGACATCAAATACCCAACGGATTTAGGCATATTAAATCAAGCCAGAATTGAGACAGAAAGAATAATAGATAATCTTTATAAACCATTAAGAGTAAAATTGAGAAAAAAGCCGAGAACTTCTAGAAAAATTGCTAGAAAGGAATACTTAAAAGTAGCTAAAAAACGAAAAGTATCTTATCAAGAAAGAAGAAAAGCTATCGGGAAACAGTTAAAATACCTTAAGAAAAATTTAGGAAATATAGAAGACTTAATTCAAGCTGGGGCTTCCCTGGAAAATCTGAGTAAAAGACAGAAAAATTGTCTAGAGACTATCAAAAAAGTTTATGAACAACAACAGTCAATGTGGGAGAATAAGACCCAGAGTGTTCCTCAAAGAATTGTAAGTTTAACTCAACCGCATATTCGTCCAATAGTGAGGGGAAAAGCAGGAAAACCAATAGAGTTTGGAGCTAAACTCTCAGTAAGCTGTGTAGATAACTATGTGTTTCTAGACAAAATAAGTTGGGAAAACTTCAATGAATCTTGTCATTTAAAAGAACAAGTAGAAAAGTATAAAAAAACGTTTGGCTATTATCCCGAATCCGTCCATGTAGATAAAATTTATCGAACTAGGGAAAACAGAAATTGGTGTAAGGAAAGAGGGATAAGAATCAGTGGTCCGAAGTTAGGAAGACCTCCGAAAAATGTCAGTGAAGAAGAAAAGAAACAAGCCCACTCCGATGAATGCTTCCGTAATGCTATTGAGGGAAAGTTTGGACAAGCTAAACGAAGATTTAGCCTAAATCTCGTGATGACAAAACTCCCTGAAACCTCCATTACATCTATTGCTATTACATTTTTAGTTGTCAATCTTTCTAAACTTCTGAGGCAGTTTTTGTCGCTTTTTTTGTCCTTATTTACTAATAATAAAACAGGAGAACTCATCAAACCGCCTTTCATTAATTTTGATTATACTTTAAACAATTTTTATGTACTAAAACTTATTGATTTGTCAGAAAATTCTTGGTCAAAAGTGGCATAAATTTTGGAGAAACTTTTTCAGCAAACTCTATAATAGTAGTTAATCAAATCAATAGAAGGATATGCAGTGAATACCATTGATTTAGTCACACAACAAATCCATTTAGTACCTCCTGATAAACAAGAAGAAGTTTTAGACTTTATTGAGTTTTTAATAACAAAATATAAACCAGAAAACTCTAGGAAATCTGCTGAATAATTAGCCAATAAATTATTTTTTAAAATAGTGTTATTCACCTAAGAATGTCTCCTTGTAGGGGTTTAACACTGTTAAACCTAGTTAACACTACAAAAATTATTAGTCTAATGCAGCCTGCTTAATTTTCTGTTGACAAATGTTGACAAATAGTTTTTAAAGGTAAATCAAGTGCATGAGAAATTTGTTCATAGGTTAATCCTAATTTTAATAACCTGGGGATTGTTTCTAATTTTGTTTTATTTTTAACTGATTTAATCAGATTTTCTGCCTCTCCCATAAATTTTTTTATATCTTCAAACTCTGGACTATAATTTGCATACATTGAGCTAAAATTTATAATTGAAATATTTGTTCCTGTCATTCTGTCAACTATAGAGCGAAAATTACTTTTATTTATGTCTTCATCTAAAACCTCTGAAAGAAGTTGCCAAAGTTTATAACCTTCATCCTTAATATGGCCTTTACTACGATGAATATTTTTGCCAATATCATTATATTTTTGCCCGTTTAAAACCCCTTCTAGAATAGAAATTTGTACATCATTAAGATGTTTTTTGGTATGAGAAGAGACTAACTCATCTAAATATTCAATGACTTTTTGTGTGTCCATAGTTGCTAGTAAACCTATTTTATTTTTTTAATTGTCATTCCGAAAAACTCCGAACCTCTTTAAGAATGGATAATTGTCATTCCGAAAAACTCCGAACCTCTTTAACAATGAATAATTGTCATTCCGAGGTACTCCGAATCTCCATAGTCCATTATCAGCTAAAATCAGTCTTTTTTCAGACTAAATTTTAAACACTATCAAAAAATATAATAACCCTCAGTTAAATTATATAAAACAAAATAAAATCAAGATTTATTCTCAGTTTACTAATTTTATGCTCAAAAATATCTGAAAATCTCTTTATTTAGAAGTCAAGAAATAAAGTAAATTCCCGTCTTTATCAGTCCTTATTTTCCTGTAATTTGTAACTTGATTTGTGTATTGTTTAACTTATGTATACAAGATTAAGTTTATTGATAACAATGAAACAATTATTTACTTCATCTCGCTTAAATGTAACATTACTTTCTGGTTTGTCAACTGTATCTCTTTTATGTACTAATACAGTATTAGCAGGTACAATTACCCAAAATGGTAGCGAACTTTTAAATAATCCTAATGTTTCTTTTCCGACAATAAATCCCAGCTTAATTGATGATACATTGAGGTTTGGGACAGGAAATATTGAATTTGAAACTATCTTAAGATGGTACTTATTTCCAGCTAATAGTCTAACTTCTACCAGTCCAACAACCAGCATTAATATAACTGCTAATTTAACAAGATTATTGTCTAATTCCTTAAGTTTTCCTGAAGATTGGGACCCAACAATTTATCTTTGGGATGGTACCAATATTATTGGAGGTAGTTTTGGAGATAATATAGGAGGTTCTCTTCGTCGCAGTCAAGGAACTTCTAATGGAACTTTTAACAGTAATATTACTGAAGGAACATTATTCAATGCAGGAAATAGTTTTCCTGCTATTGGTGAATCTGCTAATTTTAATGTAGATTTTGACTTAGGAACTGTTTCAACACAAGTTACTTTATCCGGTTTCGGGGAAAGTTTATCTTTTTCTACTAATAATATTGATCGCACTCAACCTTTATCTCTTTTAATTACTCGGAATAATACTTCTGAAAGATATGATGTCAATAGTATTACTGTAAATTCAGATTTAACCCCTAATGAACCTCAAACTATACCTGAATCTTCTAATATTGTAGCCTTATTTGTATTTTTAGGTTTAGGACTATTTATAATTAAGAGGAAATAAGATATCTATTCATAATTAGGGTTTTAGGGTGTATTACGCTCTGCTAATACACCCTACAATTATCTTATGATTTACTCCACAAAATATTTAATTGGGCTTAATATTATTAAGCCCCTACAGTATTCTCCGAGTTATATTATATGGGATATTTGTATTTTTAGGTTGAGGACTATTTATAATTAAGAGGAAGTAAGATATCTATTCATGATTAGGGTTTTATGGTGTATTACGCTCTGCTAATACACCCTACAATTATCTTATGATTTACTCCACAAAACATTGAATAGGGGCTTAGGTTAGGGTGGGTTAGACAGCTATAATTTAGGTGTTCACAGGAATATAAGAATCCATCGTAACCCAACATTTTTGTGGCAACAATCCACGACAATAAATCTTTAAAAAATTAGAGCTAAATCTAATCTAAATTCGGGTAAAATATCATCTCCTGATAGGGTTTGAGGATTATCTAAAACCTCTTTTTCTTGTCCTTGACGATAGATTTCTACTTGCTTTTTTTCAGTATTAATTAACCAGCCCAATTTTACCCCATTATCCATATATTCTTGCATTTTCTTTTGAACTTCCTTTAAAGAATCGGTTTTAGACTTTAATTCTAAGACAAAATCTGGTGCAATGGGTGGAAACTTTTCTTTTTCTTCTTGTGTTAATTTATCCCATCTTTCTTGTTGAATATAAGCCACATCAGGTGAACGCTTACTCCCTAACGGAAGTTTAAAACCGGTAGAAGAATCAAAGATTTGTCCGAATTTTTGACGACGATTCCACAAACAAAAATCAGTAATTAACTCAGCATTTTTGTTACCTGTTTCTCCTCCTGTGGGTGACATAATAATGATTTCTCCATTTTGATTTTGTTCTAACTTTAACTCAGGATTATTACGACAAAGTTGAAAAAATTGTTCATCGTTAATCTTGGTAATGACATCAAAATTGATAGTATAAGCATTCATCCTGACATCTCCGTATTCTTTGACTAAATTATCATCATAACAAAAATTATTAGCCTCATGCAGCTTACTTAATTTTCTCTTGACAAATGTTGACAAATAGTTTAAAAAAGATAAATATCTGCTACCTATTTTCAAAAATTATCTTATTATAAATATCAGCAATCGCTACCTCAATGCCCAAAGATTTTAAATGAATGAAAGCTTCAGTTTCATAAGCAGTGAAAAACCAGCGATCGCCTTCTTTTTGAAACTGCTCAATATAACATCTTTCTTGAGAAATTAATAAATATTCCTGAAAAGTTGCAATGGTTCGATAAGCAGCAAATTTATCTTCCCTGTCATAATTAGCAGTAGAAGAAGACAAAACCTCGGTAATCAAAATAGGGTTAATTAAAGTATCTTTACGTCCTTCTTGATAACTAAGGGGTTCAGGCATTATCATAATATCAGGATAAGTGGCTATTCGACGTTCAGGTATCCACAAACGCTGATCAGTGACAAAAACAGCATAAAGTTGATCACGAAGTGCAGTATGCAAAGCAACCAATAAATTTCCAATAATCCGATTATGATTGGGTGTTCCTCCTGTCATAGCAACAATTTTTCCATCAATATATTCATGGCGAGTTTGCGATTCTATTTCTTGTTTAAAATATTCACTAAGGGAGTATTTTTCAGTGATAGTCGTCATAAAGCATTAGTCACAGAAAAAGACTATATATGTTTTCATTATCCAAGTTTAGCAAAAACAACAAAAAAGCACCCCCAAAATTGAGAGTGCTTTTTTGCTAATATTTAGTTTTTATCAAGGAATTAACCATTGATTGCAGGAGCAGATACAGGCTCAGCAGAAGCTAAGTCTAAGGGGAAGTTGTGAGCATTGCGCTCGTGCATTACTTCCATTCCGATTCCTGCACGGTTTAATACATCAGCCCAGGTTCCGATTACACGGCCTTGAGAGTCAAGGATAGACTGGTTGAAGTTGAAACCGTTTAAGTTGAACGCCATGGTGGATACACCCATTGCGGTGAACCAGATTCCAATTACAGGCCATGCACCTAAGAAGAAGTGTAAAGCACGGCTGTTGTTGAAGGAAGCGTATTGGAAGATTAAGCGACCGAAGTAACCGTGAGCAGCTACGATGTTGTAGGTTTCTTCTTCTTGTCCGAATTTGTAGCCGTAGTTTTGAGATTCAACTTCGGTGGTTTCACGAACTAAAGAAGAGGTTACTAAGGAACCGTGCATAGCGGAGAATAAAGATCCACCGAATACACCAGCAACACCCAACATATGGAAGGGGTGCATTAAGATGTTGTGCTCAGCTTGGAACACAAACATGAAGTTGAAGGTTCCAGAGATTCCTAAAGGCATTCCATCAGAGAAGGAACCTTGTCCGATGGGGTAGATTAAGAATACTGCGGTAGCAGCGGATACAGGTGCAGAATATGCAACACAGATCCAAGGACGCATTCCTAAACGGTAGGAAAGTTCCCACTGACGACCCATGTAGCAGAATACTCCGATTAAGAAGTGGAATACTACTAACTGGTAAGGACCGCCGTTGTAAAGCCACTCATCTAAAGAAGCAGCTTCCCAAATGGGATAGAAGTGTAAACCGATCGCATTGGAAGAAGGAACTACTGCACCGGAAACGATGTTGTTTCCGTAGAGTAAAGAACCAGCTACAGGCTCACGAATACCGTCGATGTCAACGGGAGGAGCAGCGATGAAGGCGATGATGAAACAGGTGGTAGCAGTTAAGAGGGTGGGGATCATTAAAGTACCGAACCAACCTACATAGATGCGGTTGTTGGTGCTTGTCACCCACTGACAGAACTGTTCCCACAAAGAAACGCTCTCGCGTTGTTGTAAGGTAGTTGTCATGGTTATAATTCCTTATTAATTTGTCAAGGTACGTTTTGTTTTGACATTTCTATACTAAAACAATTCATCAAGTTTTGTAAAGAACTTTGACCAAATATTTTCTTATATTAAAGAAGAGTAAAGACAAGTAAAACTTATCTATTCTTGGGGCTTAATACCATTAAGTCCCATCTGATGGGGCTTTGACTAGGAAATTATCTCAAAGGTCAAGTTATCTTTCTTGAGAAAATCATAGGTAAAGTGATCAACAACATTAGTATTGCTCAACTCTAAGTTATAAAAGTTCACAAAATCATGATCAAAGTAGGGGCCAGCGTGCCATGTGCCAACTTCTAACTTAATAAAACAATTACCAGGAATCCTAAAAGCTTGTAATTGTTCAATATTCGGATAATTTTCGTCTCCAGGTGGTACAACCCCCAAAAACCACTCTTTTCCTTCCAATGATCCCAGGCATTGGGTACATTGTTCATGACGAGTAATGCGATTAAAGCAACGACCCCGTTCTGTTAAGCGCATAATATAGAATCTAGGGATGCCATTTTTGAGGTTTAATTGAGCATCGATTTCATCGTATACCTTGCCATCTTCAGAAGGAGTTATTAGCTGTCCGTAGGGTTTGAAGTTGTCTAGGGTAATATCAACCAGTGGCAAAGATTTAATGGTGGTTACTATAGTCATAATTATTGAGGGAGGATGGTTGATCAATATAATAGTCCACTAGCTATTTGATATGGTGGGTTACGGCAAGGATAAAAATTTATCTCTGCGCCTAACCCACCCCATGATTTATTGACTCGATGTAATGCCTCTTTCTCTGAGTTGTTGGACGAAATATTCTTCCAGAGAAGCACGGGCGCGGTTTAAACTAAGTAGTTGAGCGTCTATGGTGGAGAGAAATTCGATAAAATCATGGGGATTCCCTGTTAATTGTCCGTGCCAGGTATGTTCAATCTCTTTAATACCCGATACCCAAGGTTCTAGAGCTTCCTTGGTACCACCTTGAACAATAACTTGATAGACATCGGAACGGCCTAAAATTTCTTCGAGAGACCCCACACAGAATAGATCCCCTCTGGCTAAAATAGCGATGCGATCGCAGATTTTTTCGATATCGGTTAAGACATGGGAGTTAAAGAAAATGGTCTTTCCTTGTTCTTTGAGAGATAAAACGATTTCTCTAACTTGATAGCGTCCCAAGGGATCGAGTCCCGACATGGGTTCATCGAAAAACACCACTTCAGGGTCATTAATCAATGCTTGGGCCATACCAACCCTTTGCAGCATTCCCTTAGAATAGCGTCTTAATTGTTTCTTTTTGGCGGTTTTTTGTGCCAACCCGACTAAATCAATTAATTCGGGAATCCGTCTTTTTTGAACCGATTTGGGAATTTGGAATAAACCTGCGACGAATTCCAGAAATTCCCAGGCGGTTAAATAGTCGTAATAATAAGCATTTTCAGGTAAATAACCTATTTTTTGTTTGACAGAGAGATTTCCTACTGGATACCCCAATAAGACAGCGCGGCCGGTGCTGGGACGAACAATACCCAATAACATTTTCAATAGGGTTGTTTTCCCTGCACCATTGGGACCGAGTAACCCGAAGGTTTCTCCTTTGTAAACAGAGAATGAGCAATCATTAAGCGATCGCAATTTTTGATTCATCCAAAAACCAGTATGATACACTTTACTTAAATTCCATGTTTGTACCACTGGCATTAATTCGTCTTTGGTGTCTTGTGGTTTGACTTCGGTAGCGGAATTCATAGCTTTAACGATGGTAATTTGTGATTTATCTAGAAAGAATCTATTTCTATTGTTCCCTATTCTTCGAGTAAATTTAACCTATGACAAAATTTTTTTTGCTTTGATCAACAGCAAGGTCAGCATTTAGCTATCAGTTTCAGGTTTTAGGTGCTACCCAAGTTCAGCAAATTAAGTACAATAAGTTGATTAACTCACTTATCAGAGGAATATATGTCAAAATTGTTAGGATTAACCTTTGTCAGCTTTCTCAGTCTTAATATTAGTCCGGCTATGACTTCGGTTGCCCATGCACAACAGCCCTTATATATAGCTTATCCTCCGAAAAATCATCAGACCACTGCTGATCAAATATTTTTGATTGGCACTGCTGCACCTCAAGGAGATGTGACGATCAATGGGCAAAAAATACAACGCAGTAACCAAGGGCATTTTGCCCCATCTTTTCCTTTAAAATTAGGGGTTAATCGCTTTGTTTTACGCCACAAAAATCAAACAATTGATTTAACCGTCACTCGTAATTCTACAATACCTATTATTCCTCAAGGGGGCGGTTTTGCTGATAATTCTTTGAGTCCTAATCAACCAATATCAGTGTTGCCCAACACCCCTATTTGTTTTGGGGCGATCGCTTCTCCTAATGCTCAAGTATCTGTTACTATTGCTGATAAAACTATTCCTTTATTACCCCGCGATAAGTCAGTAGAACTTCCTGCAAATTATTCTATTCTTACTGATTCTAACGAACCTGTTATCAACTCATTTACTAAATATCAAGGTTGTACAAAATTTAATCAATTTGGAAAATTAGGAACCCCGAATTTCCAACTAAAAATAAACAATAAAACCATTGCACAAAAAGGAGAAGGGAGCGTTAATATTCTCAATCCCAATCAACTAAAAATTGTTGAAGTAACAGCAGATGCTGGTGTTGCTAGAACGGGACCTAGTACCAATTATTCTCGTTTAACTCCTTTACCTAAAGGAACCACAGTATCAGTCATTGGTCAAGAGGGTGAATGGTTACAGCTTGATTATGGTGCCTGGATCAAGGCACAAGAAACCAGGATTATTCCTAATTTATCCTCGGCAAAGGCAATTATTAAAAGTGCCAAGTTTGAAAAAGATAATGAAGAAACTAAAGTGATTTTTCCCTTAACTCTACCTGTTCCTGTTTCGGTTAATCAAATGGGGAATAAATTTACATTAACTTTATATAATACTACGGCTCAAACTGATACAATCTTTTTAGAATATGAACCTTTAATAAAAAGCTTTTCTTGGCAACAAGTTAGCCCTGGTAAAATTGAATACTACTTTGAACTCTATCCAGAACAACAATGGGGATATGATCTAAAATATGAAGGTACAAACTTGATTTTAACCCTCCGCCATCCCCCTAAAATGGAGAGTCAAAATAGTCAGCCTTTGAAAAATGTAAAAATCCTTTTAGATCCGGGTCATGGAGGTAATGAATTAGGAGCAAGAGGACCCAATGGTTATCCAGAAAAATCTGTTAATTTAGTAATTTCTAACTTGTTAAAACAAGAGTTATTAAAACGAGGTGCAACAGTTTATATGACTAGAGAAAGCGATAAAACTGTTTCCTTACAAGACCGTGTTAAAATGATTAATGAGGTAAAGCCAGCCGTAGCTTTATCCATTCACTATAATGCTTTACCTGATAATGGAGATGCCATTAATACCGCAGGAATAGGGATGTTTTGGTATCATCCTCAAGCAGAAGATTTATCCAAATTTCTCCATGATTATTTAGTAGAAAAAGGTGAACGTCCTTCCTATGGAGTCTTTTGGAATAACTTAGCTTTAACCCGTCCCCACGCCGCCCCTTCTGTATTATTAGAATTAGGATTTATGATCAACCCAACAGAGTTTGAATGGATAACAGATGCGCAACAACAGCAAAATTTAGCTATTCTTTTAGCCAATGGTATTACAGAATGGTTCAATCAAAAAGAATAATTGTTACTATTCATAATTTGTTTGGGCGCTTAAGATTATTATGACTCTACTATTGCACTACCTATATGATTAAGAGGTTAAGGGAGATTCCTCGTACCTCGGAATGACATTTTAGGCATTTAGAACTTCACCCACCCCTAACCCCTCCCAGGAGGGTAACAGGAGGGGTCTGCGCGGATTTAGAATTAATTTTTTCATTATCCATTATCCATTATCCATTGTTAAAGTTGATATACTAGAGACAAACTTGCCATTTTGCTTAAACCCTCAATCATGAATAGAGTTGATTATCTTCGTATTAGTCTCATCGATCGCTGTAATTTTAGGTGTCAATATTGTATGCCGGAAGGGGCAGAATTAGACTATATTTTACGTCAAGAATTACTCACTCATGAAGAAATTATTACCTTATTAAAAGAAGTATTTATTCCTCTAGGATTTTCTAAATTTCGCTTGACAGGTGGGGAACCTTTATTACGGCCTGGTATCGTTGATTTAGTGCAGGATATTGCTTCATTATCAGCCACAGAAGATTTATCTATGACAACTAATGGCTTTTTATTATCGTCCTTAGCAGCAGATTTATATAAAGCAGGTTTAAAACGAATTAATATTAGTTTAGATTCTTTAAATCCTGATACATTTAAGACAATTATTGGACATAAAAAAAAGGATCTTTGGCAACACACTTGGCAGGGTATTCAAACGGCCTATGATGTGGGTTTTGATCCTTTAAAATTAAATATTGTGGTTATTCCTGGGGTCAATGAATCTGAAATTGAAGCCCTAGCTGAATTGAGTATTGATAAAAATTGGCACATTCGTTTTATTGAATTTATGCCCATTGGTAATGCGGAATTATTTAGCGATCGCACCTGGGTTCCTTCGGAAGAAATAAGGGATAAGATAAGACAAAAATGGGGTTTTATCGAGAGTAATATTAAAGGAAATGGTCCTGCTGATGTCTTTAAAATTCCTGGAGCAAAAGGCACTTTAGGATTTATTAGTCAAATGTCAGAATGTTTCTGCGATAACTGTAATAGAATGCGTTTATCTGCTGATGGTTGGTTACGCCCTTGTTTATTAAATGAAACAGGACAAATTGATCTAAAAGACTTATTAAGAAAGGGAACAAAGACAAGAGAAATAAGAGAAAAAGTTGCTCACTTATTAGCTATTAAACCAGATATTAATTATCAAGAAAGAGACTCAGGCAATGATACAGTAATTTATAACCGTACCATGTCACAGATTGGGGGATAATATTAATTATCAATTATTCATGATGTTTATAATTAAAGGGCTTAATTTTATTAAGCCCCTACAAAAGTTGTTTTTCTTACGAGAATTTATCACCCGATAAAAAAACATTTCTATTTAAAAAAAGAAATTGAGTATTTCTATTTCTTTTTAGATTTAGCTTTAGCTAATTTGCGTTTGAAACTGGTTCCAAAAGCAACGGCAGTTCCTGCACCAAGAATGGTTAAAGGTTCGGGAACTGGTTCTACTGGGGTTTGTTCAGGAAGATCGCAACGGTCAAAGCGGACATTGTTGAAGTTAATCTTGGGACTAATAAACTGAGCGCATCCTTGACCTTGGACTTTGGACAAAAAAAGTTTGTTAGCGTATATTTTACGCTAAACTAAAATCCCAAAATATCGGCTCTGTATCAGTCAATAAAATTGGCTGACAAATAGGGCTAATCTATAGATTCTGAGGAAAACTAAGGAGCTTTTAAGTTTTCAGTTGATTTTTTGCTCCCTTTCTTGATAACATCATGACGAGTTCGTGGGGCTTTTTTGTAACCTTTAATACGTCCGGAAGAAAAACCTCGACGTTTGGGAAATTTGGCGAAAGTCCCCAAGGTCGTAATTATTCTTGAAAAGTCTCTTTGAACTAGACTAGGGGTGATTTTGATGGATTTATTAGTCTTCAAATACTGTTCCCAATCACGGGGTAAAACCACAGCTAATTTTCTGGCAGCCCACAAATTTACATAAGAAAGAAGTGTTAGTTTAAACCAATTTTCTTCATGATGTACATCGGGAGTTAAATAAGATGTCATCAATAATCTTTGTTTACCAAATCGAAAAAGATGTTCCATGTCATAACGTTGTCGATAACACTGATAACAATCAACTAAACTTAACTCATCGCGCCGAGAACCAATAACAATAAGCCACATAGGTTTCCAAATACTATTTCTTTCTTGATCTCTGACAACAATCTGGAGTAAAGTAAAGGGGTGATTGTTCATTTTATAGTTTTTAGTTCCTCTCATTAACATCTGTTTCCATCCCGAAATAGTCACTGTTAATTGACGACCTTTTTTCGTTGTAAAGGGAACATGATGAACTTCATCATGTTCAGTCCAAGTTTGGTCATCTTTAAGGTCAAATTTATCCCCATACCAACGGGGATGTCCCGAAGTTTTGGCTTGATTTGGGTCCCGAATAAATTGACGATAAAAAACTCGGTCACTTCTAACTCTTGTAATAGTAACTACGTCTTCATGCTTAACTTGTTCCCCAATAAAATCCTTTTGGCTGTAGTCACTATCAGCCACTAAGACAGATAATTTATCAGAAAATAAAGAACTTTGCCAGATTTTTTTAGTTGTTGATTGCCTTGATTTACTCCTTTATGTTTAGAGGGGAATCGCTCTCCTGATAAGGGGACAGCCCAAGGGACTTTTTCTGTGTCTATTTGGTCAGGTAAAGCGCAGACAACGGAATAACAATGTCCAATATTAATGGGTTTATTTCCCTTAATTGGATTGGGGTAATGAATAAAGGTTTTATCCGCTAACGTTTCGGCAAACCGTCGTGGACAGGGAGTTGTGTCAATACCAAATAAGTTATAATGTTTTGAAGTGGGAGGAATTGTTCTCGATACCGCTGAAAATAAAGTCTCAATTCTCTGTTCATAATTAGGGTCAGTTTGAGTGGGTAAAAACTCTTGAATTCCTCTATATAAACTGTTATAATCTCTTCTAAATAAAGGATTGAGAGACAATTCAACGACTGAGTGAGCTTGTTGGTTACTGGAGAGGGCATCGAGTAATTCTATAATAGTTTCTTTTCTAGCTTTTAGTCCTTGGAAGAGGTTAGACCTCCACACCAGGAATTCCTCGACAGACGTAGCCGTTTCATTTTTGGTCATTTTTAAAATTTATTACCTTATAAATTAGCGGAATATATACGCTAACATCAAAAGAGGTTGTTTGTTACAGTTAAGGCTAATGTCATCACATTCCGAACTTAAGACCAGTCAAGATGTCCACCTGAGAGCCAAACAAATTAAGAGTCTAATTCGGGTTTGCTGAAAAAGTTTCTCCAAAATTTATGCCACCTTTGACCAAGAATTTTCTGACAAATCAATAAGTTTTAGTACATAAAAATTGTTTAAAGTATAATCAAAATTAATGAAAGGCGGTTTGATGAGTTCCCCTGTTCTATTGTTAGTAAATAAGGACAAAAAAAGCGACAAAAACTGCCTCAGAAGTTTAGAAAGATTGACAACTAAAAATGTAATAGCAATAGATGTAATGGAGGTTTCAGGGAGTTTTGTCATCACGAGATTTAGGCTAAATCTTCGTTTAGCTTGTCCAAACTTTCCCTCAATAGCATTACGGAAGCATTCATCGGAGTGGGCTTGTTTCTTTTCTTCTTCACTGACATTTTTCGGAGGTCTTCCTAACTTCGGACCACTGATTCTTATCCCTCTTTCCTTACACCAATTTCTGTTTTCCCTAGTTCGATAAATTTTATCTACATGGACGGATTCGGGATAATAGCCAAACGTTTCTTTATACTTTTCTACTTGTTCTTTTAAATGACAAGATTCATTGAAGTTTTCCCAACTTATTTTGTCTAGAAACACATAGTTATCTACACAGCTTACTGAGAGTTTAGCTCCAAACTCTATTGGTTTTCCTGCTTTTCCCCTCACTATTGGACGAATATGCGGTTGAGTTAAACTTACAATTCTTTGAGGAACACTCTGGGTCTTATTCTCCCACATTGACTGTTGTTGTTCATAAACTTTTTTGATAGTCTCTAGACAATTTTTCTGTCTTTTACTCAGATTTTCCAGGGAAGCCCCAGCTTGAATTAAGTCTTCTATATTTCCTAAATTTTTCTTAAGGTATTTTAACTGTTTCCCGATAGCTTTTCTTCTTTCTTGATAAGATACTTTTCGTTTTTTAGCTACTTTTAAGTATTCCTTTCTAGCAATTTTTCTAGAAGTTCTCGGCTTTTTTCTCAATTTTACTCTTAATGGTTTATAAAGATTATCTATTATTCTTTCTGTCTCAATTCTGGCTTGATTTAATATGCCTAAATCCGTTGGGTATTTGATGTCTGCTGGCGCACAAGTCGCATCTAAAATTAGTTTACCTTTATTTTTTATTTTTTCTCTTTTTTCTTGGAGACAATCCTTTTTTTTTACTTCTTTATCACTCTTGTCTATTTCTCTTTTTACTATTTTTTTATTGATTTTGTTTATCAATTCTCCATCAATTATTTTCCTAAAATGAACTAGCATTGAAGATTCCAGTGGTGGCTCTTGTTGATAACAATTTAAACCTATAAAGTATTGTAGATAGGGATTTTCTCTAATCTGTTCTATAGTTTCTCTATCACTTGTTCTTAATTTTTCCTTAATAATTAATGTCCCTAATGCCATTCTAAATAGTTTGGCTGGCGCACCTTTTTCTGCTGAAAAAAGTTTAGCATATTCTTCCTCAAAATCATCCCAAGGTATCAACTCTGCCATGATTACCCAACGATTATTGGGGGACAATTTGCCCTCGAAAGGTAATTCAAATTTTTCTGGGGGCGGTAAAGGTTGCTCCTCTTTTCGATACATTTGTTCTTGACCAACAACTGGGAGGTGTTTCTACCAATTATAGCGGTTTGTAGCCGACAAAGCTGATCTTTTTTGCGATCGCGAATATGGGTGTAACCTTTTAAAGAATAGGGTTTTGCTTTTATTCAGCAAACCCTAATTCGCTCTCTTAAACAGAAAATAAAGAAAATTGAACGGGAAGGGGAAGTAGCACCAGCTAATTGTCATATTATTCGTTATCAGGTTAATGGAAAGGGAACAATCTACTGGTATTATAAACTACAGGCTGCTGAATCAATTTTTCCTATGGCCACTAATAATGAGAAAAAAACCAAATATAAATATTTAGGACGAGCCGGAAGTTCTGCTCATATTGATGCTGTAGAAAAACTCACTAGAAGAAATCTCATTGATGAATTAGAACGAGTCATTCAATCTCTAACGGAAAGCTACTTAGATATCTATATTGGAACCGAAACTGAATGAAGCTATTTAATATTTAAAATCCCCTAAAAAGATGGAAAGAGAGTTTTTAAAATCACCTTAATTCTCTATTTTAGCTTTGGAGATATGTTTAGCGTAAAATTTACGCTAACGATTGTTTTTTATCCAAAGTCCAAATCTTAACACAGATGGCTCTTTTGAGTATATTCCCAATGCTAACTTTAACGGCACTGATACCTTCACTTATCAAGCCAATGATGGGGAATTAAACTCTTCTCCAGCTACTGTAACTATAACGGTTAATCCTGTTAATGATGCTCCTGTAGCTAGTGATGATCAATACAGTGTGGATGAAGACACAACTTTAACCATTGAAACAGCAGATGGTGTGTTAGGAAACGACACAGATGTTGATGGAGATACCTTAACTTCTCTGTTGGTAGATGCACCAAATAATGGCAATTTAACCCTTAATACAGATGGCTCTTTTGAGTATGTTCCTAATGCCAACTTTAACGGCACTGATACCTTTACTTATCAAGCCAATGATGGCACTGACGATTCTAACATAGCCACTGTAACAATCATCGTTAATGATGTACCCATAGGTGCTGAACCCCCTGTATTTGGTAGTCTAGGGGATGAAACCTTAGATGCAAGTGTAACTCCTGGTTTTGATGGTGTTGACGATCTGGCTTTCAGTGGTGCAGGAAATGACTTCATTGATACTGAGTCTGGTGAGGGTGGTAACCGTGTTTATGGACAGTCAGGAGACGATACCTTTACCTCACGGGGTGACAAGCCCGTTAAAACCCTGATTGAAAGAGGGTTTCAGCCGTGGCGATCGCTCTATAAATTGTCAAAAACTAGAGGGCTTATTGAGAATAAACAATAATGATAATCATTCTTGCCGTGTGTGTGGGGGGGAGGAGGGTTACACCGTCCTCCCCCCCACAGGGTTGATGCTCAAAATCAACCCCTTGGGCAATATTAGTTTTTATTAAATAATAAAAATTGGTTTATTTTGGATAGTTACATCTAAAATAAATCATCTTCCACTGGTTATTTTATGTTAAGATAAAATAGGGGAATTAAGCCGTCTTATCTATTATGGACATGGCTTGTAACCCTCTTTTATAATTGTTGAGTTTCTGGGGATTATTGCTCATCATAATTGAAATAAAATCAGAGCAAAATTCCCAAGCGTGAATCCAAAGAGAGCCATAAAGTCCTATCCAAAAATTACTATGTCTTCGGTCACGTCTTGATTTTTCAGTTAGACGAGCAATATATTTTCCTTGATTGGTTTGTCGAAATGTTTTGCCTTTTAAAGAAGTAGCAGTGTAAGCGATCGCTATTAATAAAATCAAGGAATTTAGTCGTTTATTATTGGCTTTACTTCCCTCCCAATTATAACCCCCTGTCTTACAATCCTTGAACATAGCTTCAATACCTGCCCTGGCTCGATAGACTTTCAAGACCTCTGATAAACTGTCTAAGTTGGTAAGAATAAACCAAGGCTCTTTTTCCTGTTTGCCCTTGTATTTTCTTTTCCAATATGTTCCCACATTAAAGTTTCCAAACCCTTTATTTTTAGTGACTGAAACCCCAGTTAAAAACATCTTCATCCCAGGTTTCATTCCTAACTGCGAAAAAGTTTGATAATCTTCATCATCTTTTTTCTGGTTTGTACCTTGTTTCTGACGAAAAGCGAAGAATAACTTTTGTTTTTTACTTTTTTGTTTCAACCAATAAGCTAATTTAACACTGTGGAATTCTCGGTCTCCAAGAATGACTAACTCATAGTTTTTTAGAAGACAAAGAACAGGTTGAATTAATGCCTGTTGTTCAGATAATCTGCTGGCTCCTCTTTTCCCTAAAAGTGTCCAATAGATGGGTAAAGCCAGCTTTTTCCAGATAACAGCAACCATGAAAACATTTTTATCTTTCCATTGGGTTCGGTCAATTGTTATAATCAGACGAGAGCCAGTCTTAAATTCTTTACAAATAATAGCTTTAATGACAGGAAACCAGAATCTGGGAATGGCTAAAGCTGACAAAACTAGGAATCTCTGGATATGTTTACGACGACTTTGATAAAGGATTGGTAAAGGAAAACAAGCTGCTAACCTTTCTATTCTAACCTGTTTATGTACTGTCAGCAACCACAGTAAAATTCTAAAAGCCTCGAACTGTGTTTGTGTTAAATGTTTGGTAAAATGAGATTCATAAACTGCTAAAAAGCTCATGATTTAAGTTATAAAACGATTAAGGACAATCTGATTATTATTAGCATAAAATCGGATTGTTTTCTCTCTTTTAGGAGTTGACGCTCGCGCATCAAAACAGTTTGGGGGGCAGGGCAATCGCATTTAATTTTTGAAAAGCTGACTGCATAAGAGGTTTCGCGATCGCCGTTCATTTGTACTGAAATTCTAAAATCTTTACTGGATCACGCATCTCAGATTTTAATGCGATTGCCCTGTTTGGGGGGGGAAGACGTGGCATTTGCCACGTCTTCCCCCCCCATTTGCAAATGATTATCATTATCGTTCATTCTCAATAAGCTCTCTGGTTGCCGACAATTGTTTAGGGTCGGGTAACAGAGAAAAACCGCTCTGGACTTACTTTTCAACCTACTTGTCACCCCGTGAGTACCTTTACCCTTGGTGGTGACGATCGCGCTTTCGGTGGTACAGGAAATGATCGATTCTTCCTCTTAGGTGGTAATAATGTTGTTACTGGGGGTGAGGGAGAAGATCAATTCTGGATTGCTAACGCAGAGATTCCTGAGTCTGCTCACACTATCACTGATTTTGATCTCGAAGACGATCTGTTGAATATTGAGGGTTTGGGTGTTGGTAGTTTCAATGAATTAACTTTAAGTAATGAAGACGGCAATGCTTTAATTGCCTTTGATAACAATGAGTTGGCTACACTACTTGGAGTCAATGCGGATAGTTTGACTGCTGATAACTTTGGCGTTTTAAGTTAAATGAATTACCCCAACTGTTAAGAAGTTGGGGTAATTTATCATCATTGTCTGATTACTGTTTGATGTCATAGTTTCTAATAATCTCATAAATCATTACTGATTGCTATAGTTATTCATCCCATATTGTAATTGCCAAGGAATAATATTAAAGTCTTGAAAAAGCCTGTGTTACGGTTATAACAGTAAAAAATAAGACATTATTGCTAAATTTATGTTATTATTTCATGACAAAAGGTAAACTAAATATCAACAAATAATAAGAAAAATTACATTAGAATAACTTAACCTTGATAACAATTAAATAAAGATTAAATCGTGCCAAGAAATGATGAAATCTATCCCATAATGGACTGGAAAACCATCCGAGAGAGTCTATGGCTAATGTTCTTTGGCTGCAAGGTGGTGCCTGTTCTGGGAATACAATTTCGTTTCTCAACGCAGAAGAACCCACCGTAGTAGACTTAATTACCGACTTTGGGATCAATGTCTTGTGGCATCCGTCCCTCGGTTTGCAATTAGGTGATGAATTACAACAACTATTATACGATTGTGTGAATGGTAAAATTCCCATAGATATTCTAGTCTATGAGGGAAGCGTCGTCAATGCCCCCAATGGAACGGGAGAATGGAACCGTTTTGCGGGCCGTCCCATGAAAGACTGGTTAACAGACTTATCTAAGGTAGCTGCCTTTGTGGTTGCTGTAGGAGACTGTGCCACTTATGGGGGTATTCCAGCCATGGAACCCAACCCTAGTGAGTCCCTTGGGGTACAGTTCCTCAAACGAGATAAAGGAGGTTTCTTGGGGGCAGACTATGTGTCCCAAGCTGGCCTACCTGTAATTAATATACCAGGTTGTCCGTCACACCCTGACTGGATCTCTCAAATATTAGTTGCAGTGGCCACCGGACGAGTTGGGGATCTCACCCTTGATGAGTTCCACCGTCCCCAAACCTTCTTCCGTAGCTTTACCCAGACGGGTTGCACCAGGAATATGCACTTTTCCTACAAAGCAACCACTCAAGACTTCGGACAACGGACTGGATGTCTGTTCTATGATATGGGATGTCGTGGCCCTATGACCCATTCTTCCTGTAACCGTATTTTATGGAATAGAGTTTCCTCAAAAACCCGTGCGGGTATGCCCTGTTTAGGGTGTACAGAACCGGAGTTTCCTTTCCATGATCTTAAACCAGGAACGGTCTTTAAGACACAAACAGTAATGGGTGTGCCGAGAGAGTTACCTTCTGGTATAAATAAGAAAGATTATGCGTTAATGACGGTTGTTTCCAAAGATACAAGTCCTTCTTGGGCTAATGAGGACTTTTTCACTGTTTAACCATCTCTAGGGGCAGAATATATGCCCCTACTTTATCGAATATTGAACCATTCTTGAGAGTGAAACTATGCCAGTACAGAAACTAGAAATATCCCCAGTGGGGAGAGTAGAAGGGGACTTAGATGTTAGAGTTGATATTGAAGACGGCCAGGTGGTTAATGCCTGGACTAAAGCGGAATTATTTCGCGGTTTTGAGGTTATTTTAAAAGGGAAAGATCCCCAAGCTGGTCTTATTGTTACCCCTCGTATCTGTGGTATATGTGGCGCATCTCACTTAACTTGTGCTTCTTGGGCTTTGGATACGGCTTGGGAAACAGAAGTGCCTCGTAACGCCATTTTAGCACGAAATTTAGGACAATTGGTGGAGACTGTACAAAGTCACCCCAGACATTTTTACGCTTTATATGCCATCGACTTAACCAATAAAAAGTACAAAAATAGTCCTTTCTACGAAGAAGCTTGTAAGCGGTTTGGGGCCTTTACGGGAACGTCTTACGAACTAGCTATTACTACCTCTGCTAAACCCGTAGAACTATACGCTTTATTCGGTGGACAATGGCCTCACTCTAGTTATATGGTTCCGGGTGGTGTAATGTGTGCGCCCACTTTAACTGATATTACTAGAGGTTGGGGGATCATGGAATATTTCCGCACCAACTGGTTAGAACCGGTGTGGTTAGGATGCTCCTTAGAGAGATATGAAGAGATCCAAACCTACGAAGACTTTTTAGAATGGTTGGATGAGAGTCCTGCTCATGCTAACTCCGATCTCGGTTTCTATTGGCGTATGGGGTTAGATATAGGTTTAGATAAGTATGGTGGTGGTCCTGGCCGTTATTTAACTTGGGGTTATCTCCCTCATGAAGATAGATATCAAAAACCCACCGTTGAAGGCCGTAACGCTGCTGTGATCATGAAAGGTGGTGTTTACGATAGCTTCACCGATCAACATCACATGGTAGATCATACCTTTACACGGGAAAATACTAGCCATGCTTGGTACGAAGAAGGAACAGCAGACGTTCATCCTTTCGATCGCACCACTCAACCCAAACATATCAACACCAACGACTACGAGGGTAAATATTCCTGGGCCACTGCTGTTAGTCATAAGGACTTAGGACGTATGGAAGTGGGTTCTCTTGCGCGTCAGTTAGTTGCTGGTGGTAAGCATGGAGAAAGTTGGCAGCATTATGATGGTTTGATCTTGGATATGTTCAAGAAAATGGGTGGTCCTAGCATCCATCTTCGTGAGTTTGCACGGATGCACGAATCTGTTAAACTCTATCGGGAAGTTGAAAGATGTCTGCGTGAGTTTAAATTAAACGATCCTTGGTATATTAAACCAACCGAAAAAGACGGCCGTGGTTGGGGTGGTACCGAAGCGAGTCGTGGCGCGTTATGTCATTGGGTGGAAGTAGAAAAGGGTAAAATCAAGAATTATCAAGTGATTGCCCCCACCACCTGGAACGTTGGACCGAGAGACGGTACACACACCAGAGGACCCATTGAAGAGGCGTTAGTGGGTATTCCTATCGAAGATAGCACCAACCCCGTAGAAGTGGGTCATGTGGCGCGTTCTTTTGATTCTTGTTTAGTTTGTACGGTTCATGCTCATGATGCTAAGACCGGTAAAGAATTAGCAAGGTTCCGCACTAATTAATATTGTAGGGTGGGCAATGCCCACCTTACTATTTTGTGAAGAAACCAATCATTATTGATAATCTTGCCATTGCTTGAATAATTTTGTTTTTTGAGGGAATACTAAGAGAGTAAGATTAATTGTAACTGCTCACCGCAACAAAAAAGTCTTATTGAAAAGCACTACAAACAACATCAGTTGAGTCAACAAAAATATAAGCCCTGTGATTTAGCGTAAAATTTAAGCTAATTTATTACGGCTATTTTAATGACTAACATTCCCAGAATCAAGTCTTTTTAAAACCTCAAATAAAAACAACAATATGAGAAAAAAAGAATAGTAAGATAGTTTTTTGTTAGCGGAGATTATCCGCTAACCCTGTGTATTTTTGTGCAGAGAGATAGGGCGATCAAGAAAAATCTATCCCCCATCGGCTCCGGAGCCTTTTACATCTCTAATCCTGGGGGACTCCGACCAGCTAATGAAAATAATTCGCATAATTGGACAATGGCATTTTGCCCCTGTAATCTCATGGTCTCTAAAAAACTGAACATTTGGGTGACTAACTCTGCACCCCAGTCGCTTCTTGCTCCCCCACTTACTTTGCGGTGAATGACAATGGGACGTAAAGCTCTCTCAGCATCATTATTATCTGGTTTGACTTCAGGATAAGTTAGAAAGGTGAACCACTCTTCCCAATGACGTTTGAGACGGTTAATCAATCTTTGTGCATCATAAGGCCATCCTTTTTTGGGAGTTGCTTTAAAAATCTTTTGCAGTGAGTTCTCGACTTCTGTTCTTTTGGAGCCTAAGTCTTCAAGGGTTAAATTTCGAGCATGATAATGACGATAATGGATACGGGCGGTTGCTAAAACTTGCTGTACATCGGCAGCAAATTCTCGATTCGCTTGAAAACGACTGGTTTTAAGGGACTCTAACTCTCGTTCTAAATGTGCCAGACATTTCTGTTTGGCCATCGCACTTTGTCTAAAGTAGGCACTATAGCAGTCACTGGTGAGGATGCCCTTAAAATCTGCTCCTAACAATTTCTCGACTTCTGCGGAGCTTCTAGTGGGAGCCAATATCAACACACAGACCTCATTTGATGTGGCTACCCAAACCCAATACTTGATGCCATCGATGCAATAACTGGTTTCGTCAACACATCGGATTCCTGGCTGCTGGATGTACTTTAACCACTTTTTGGTCAAGGGTTCTAAACTTTCTTGAAACCATTTGTGCATTTTGGCAAGGCTCCCTTGAGAAATGGGAATGCCAAAGACATACTCTATAAAATGTTCCTGTTTACGCCATGTAAGATTACCCCCATAGCCAAGCCAGCCCAGGATGCTACTTAATCGCGCCCCATAACGGAATCCTTCTTTAACTCCCAATGGAACAGGACTGTAATCTGACCATCCACAACTAGGACATTTATAGAATCCGCGACGATATTCCCTGATTTCTATGGGTTGGTCTACTACTTCAGCCACTTGCTGGACTTTTTCGGGAACTACTTCATCTCGTTCCACTGAACCCCCACAAACAGGACAGTTTTCTAGTTCTAAAGGGACTATCTTATCGGGCTGACCAAAACCATTACGGGTCTTCCCTGGGTGGTCATATTTTGGTCCGCGTTTAAATCCTTTTTTGCGTTTCTTTTTGTCAGAAGGCTTTTTTAGTGGGTCTGATGATGGGGGGACTGAACTGTTTTTTGAGTTACGGTTTTTTAGCTTATCTCTCTCTTCTTTCAATTTTTCAATTTCTTGCTGTTGTGTAGAGATTTGTTGTTGTTGCTGGTCAATCAGTCTTTGTTGAAGAGATAACTGTTGTTGTGCCTTGACTAGCCACTCAATCATGAAGACATTGTTCGCCAACTGTTCATCGGCGATAGCTCTAACTAGCTTTGAATCAATGGTAGCATTTGTGGTCATAACCCCCACTATACATAAAAATCCCCGATTTTACCTTTATGTTGTCAAGACAGATTCTTTATTGCGGTGAGCAATTACGATTAATTTTCAAATAAATTCTATCATTGGTTGGAACAAGTTACAAATTAACTTCAAATCATTATCTTTCAGTATTTTATCAGGTGTTGCTTGGGCTAATTTCGGAAACCCTCAATTAGTCCAAGCTTTAACTCTCATTCCTTCCGATCTTAATCCTGGTGATCAGTATCGTTTAGTGTTTGTTACCTCAACAACCAGGAATGCACTTAGCACTCAAATTAGTGATTATAATGCTTTTGTCGATGCCACAGCTAAGGCAGAAGATTCACTTTTAAAGGATCTAGATACCACTTGGAATGCTATTGGTTCTACCTCAACAGTGGATGCTAGAGATAATACAAACACAAACCCAGAAGAGAATATAGGAGTACCCATTTATTTGATTGATGGTAATAGGGTAGCTAATAATAACGCTGATTTGTGGGACGGATCGATATTAGTACAAATTGACCGAACAGAAAAAGATAATGTAGTTGATCGAACCCCACCATTTGGTTTTACGAATGTCTGGACTGGCACAAATTTTGAGGGATTTGGTAGACTAAACGATGAGTTAGGGACTAATAACCCACATCCAGTTCGAGGAATCGCAAATCTATCGGGAATATCAACTGGACAATCATGGATAGCAGGGAGTTTCAATATAGGTATCGATTCTAGCTTCTTATTTGCAATGTATGGAATGTCGGGAACACTAACAGTTCCTTCTGTTGTTGCTCCTTCTACCCCTGAACCAAATGGTCTTTTAGGTTTGTTAACATTAGGAGGTTTAATCTTAGCAGGAACAGTTTCTAAGTCCAGAAAATAACTCTCATTCCTGAGACAGAACAAGTTGTACTATGTTGATTGTAGGGTGGGTATTGCTCACCCTATAATTTGATTATAGTTAGTCTATTTTATTAAAGTTAGTGATTGCAGTTATATAAAAATATGAAATTACCACGCAAATACTACAAACTATAAATAAGTTATAATATAATAGGTTCAGATTGAGTACATTGATCAAGAGTACAATGCTATTAGTTGATTATTGTGAAAAAGCTTTAAAAAAAGCAAAATATAAACGGTTAAACGATGGAACTTGGTTTGCTGAAATAGATGGTTTCCAAGGTGTTTGGGGAAATGGATTAACCATTGAAGAATGCAGACAAGACTTATTAGAAGTTCTAGAAGAATGGATCATTCTAAAACTACAAGATGGTGATAACTTACCCATTGTAGATGATTTACAAATTAAAGTAACAACGGTTTCTGATATTTAAAAATGCCATCAGCTATTTCTCGTAGAAATTTAATCAAAAAGTTTAAATCACTAGGTTATACGGGCCCTTATTCTGGTAAAAAAAAACATCAGTTTATGACAAAAGGTTCACAAAAAATTCGTATTCCTAACCCTCATGGAAGTCAAGATATTTCTATTGATTTAGTAAAAGAAATACTCAAACAAGCAGATATTTCTAATGAAGATTGGGACAATGCTTAATTTTTTCCCATTCTTCAAGAGAAGCTCTCGTAATATTTTCTTTGTTCACGTTTGTTAGCCTTCCTTGCACGAATAATTCGTTAGGGTGGGCAATGCCCACTTTAAGTTATAATATAGGATATTTAAAGATAACTTATCAAGTATGAATTCTTTTAAAGTATTAATGATATGTCTAAGAAACTTTACGATCAAGATTTTAAAAAATGGATAGAAACAACTATCTATCAATTACAAAAGGGTGACTTTTCCTCTTTAGATATTTATAACTTAATTGAGGAATTAACAGAGTTGGGAAAATCAGAAAAAAGAGCATTAGAAAGTAATTTGATGATTCTCTTAGCTCATTTACTTAAACTAAAAGTACAACAGGATGCACCGTCATCTATGAAAGATAGTTGGTATCGTTCTATTATTGAACATCGTCAACGAGTTCAGAAAAATTTAAAAGATACACCGTCCCTTAAATCTTATCTAGAAACTGCCATTAAAAAAGCTTACACTGATGCTAGAAAAATCGCTATTAAAGAGGGTAAACTTGCTAATTTTGGGGTTCGTATTCCTCAAGAAAATGAATCTCCTAAAAATTGTCCTTTTTTTCAAAAACAGATATTAGATGAAGATTTTTATGGTAATTAATTGAATATATTATGATAATATTAATTCTTAAATAAGTCTAACCCTCGTCTGATTTCTGCATTTATTAGGTGAATATTATGACCAATATTTTAAGTTTAGACACAGTCGCTATTATTAATCCTATTGCTAAGGAAAGATTGACATTAGTTGAACCAGAATATGAGTCTGTTAAAAGTTTACCTAGTGGACAAGTCGGAACGGTTGTAGAAGTTTATGAAAGAGAAGGCGAAAAGTATTATTTAGTTGAATTTTCTGATAAACAAGGACAAGAATATGCAATGGCAATTTTAAAAGAACATGAATTACTTGTGTTACATTATACTCTTGAAGTTGCCTAATCAAAATTTATTTAGTTTTTGACAAAGGAATTAAACAAGCTTATAGGTGAAACTTTTCAAGATTTGATTGCTGAAGAAATGGAAACTTTACCTCATGATGATGAAATGGATTAAATATTCAGTATTGTCTATTTTTGCGTTATTATAAGTAAATAAATTATCTAGAAAACAATTATGAAAGGAGAATTAACAGCAATTATTGAAGCAGCAGAAGAAGGAGGATATTGGGCTATTTGTCCTGAAATTCCTGGTGCTAATGGTCAAGGAGAAACCATTGAAGAAGCAAAATAAAGCTTAAAAAGTGCCATTAAATTAATTTTTGAAGATCGTTTAGCTGATAGCGATCGAGGACTTCCAGAAAATGCCATCAATTGATTATGTTATAATGATTTCTAATAATTAAGTAATAAACATGACTACAATTACTCTTGAAGTTCCTTCTGAAATTGCAGAAGCTTATGAAATTTCTTCCCCAGAAGAAAAACAACAAATTCAATATCTTATTACCCTTTTACTTAAAAGAGAAGATGAAAATGATCTTGAATTCTTAAGAAAAATCATGGACGAAATAAGTGATAGAGCAATAGCTAGAGGTTTAACCCCAGAAATTTTAGAATCAATTATTAATGAACCGTAAACAATTCTTTGTTATCGATACCAATGTTTTGGTTAGTGCTGTTTTGTTCAAAAATAGCAAAGCACGTCAAGCTTTGAACAAAGCTCAAAATATCGGTAAAGTATTAATGTCTTCCTCTCTTCTATTAGAAGTAGAAGATGTTTTATTTAGACCTAAATTTGATAAATATGTAACTCAATTTGAACGAAGGTTTTTTCTGAGTAATTTTCTCAAAACAGTTAAATTTGTAGAAGTTAGAGAAATTATCAATATTTGCCGTGATCCAAAAGACAACAAAATTCTTGCTTTAGCTGTAGATGGAAAAGTAGAATCTATTATTACAGGAGATCAAGACTTACTTATTTTAAATGTATTTGAAAATGTAAAAATAATGAAAACTCAAGAATTTATTGATTTAGATAAGGAGAATTAACAGCCATTATTATCTAAAAATTTCGGTGGCTCAATGGATAATTAAGAGTTAATCCATAAGAGCCATTTCTGTTACAATGAAATGAAATTAATTAAGAAAATTATTCATCAGTTTGGATAGTTAACACTTGAGGGGGTGTAGCATCAGGGGGATAAAGAAAATCCAAGCTGACAAGTCGCCATCTTTTCGGGGGAATAGTTTGACTCACAAGGGTTTCTCCCATTTGACCTCGATGTTGTACTAAATGAAAATAGCGATTTTGCCAAGTTGCTTCTTCATCAATGTAGCGAACTTGAATCGGTCCTCGGAAGAAAACAGATGAAGAAACAGGAGACAGAAAACGTAATCCATCTGTTAAAGTATCTTGTTTTAAAGGGGTTTGTAGGCGAACCGTCACTGTTTGCGGCTGTCCGGTTGGGTTATAAAGGGGTAGGGTGAGGCTATATTGTACGCCATAATTGCCATGAGCTTCATAAGCTGTATCAGGATAACGCACTAACATAGGTGCGGTTTGTACTTGATTGGTTCCGAAGGTTCCCCCGGATAGGGTACTTAGTCCATAAGAAATAGATTCTCCCACCGCAGGAATAGTCAGGTATCCTGTTTCATCTGTTATTCTCGTGTTCCAAACGGACCCCTGAGACACTCCAGCTACTCTTCCATAGATCAAGTTACTGGCGTTGGGAGGTGAAGGAGGGCGATCTCGTGGGGTGACTAACTCCCCTTCTTTGAGCAGTTTTTCCCATTCTGTCCTGGTTGGGGGGCGTTCAACTCCTGTAACCTCGTCAATGGGGGCATATTTAGCTAAACTAGCTCCATAAATCCCTCCATTACTTTCTAAACGCACATAGGTGGAACGTCCATTTAACGGTGGGGAGAGTTCTTTGACCGGAATGGGTAAATTCAGTAACATCCGACTTTCCTTGGGTGGGATAACCAACTTGGGGGGAAAGATGTCTTGACGAATCCCTCGAAGGATATCCCCCATTACCCGACTACCAGGCCCAGCATAAACCCTCCCTAGAGGATCTTCAACTTGAGGGGGTAATTTCACAAAGGGGGCATCCGGTTGGCTCAAATGACTTGCACCTTGTAGAATTCTGATAGTGACGGGAGTTGTGGTGGGGTTGTGTAGAATAATCCCTAAATATAAGGTTCGTAAATCCTCTGGTGTCGGAGGTGAGGCCACATGATGGGCAAAAACATCAAACCGCCCACGGAATAAATAATTTAAGTGTGCGTTGGGATTTTGTTTCCCCAAGGGAGGAAAAGTTGATAGTAAGACTCCTTCATTTTTCACTAATTCAGGACTATTACTGTTAAAAACAGGGTTTGAATTCAGTTTTCCAGGTAAGGGACGAACCTCTTGGGGTTGAACAATTTCTTGGGGCGGTGCGTTGTCTATGGTTGTGTTATTGGCCAGGAGTAGGGGGAGGAATATCATCTCTAATTTTATGTTTTTATATGATCCTATCCCAACCCAGAGATTTTATTAGGAGTTCGGAGGCTGAAATTTGTTTTGAAACTTTAATCAAGCCTTGTGTAATAATAGAATTAATCTACTTTTCTACTCAAGCAGATTTGATAATACTATTGAGCGACACTAAGATATGGAACCTAACACAACACTAGACTGGGTTTTAGGAGTTATTGCGATCGCAATTTTGCTCTTAGGAATGTTGATGTTATTCGGAGGGACATCAGAGATTAATAAAAAATAATTGCTCACAGTCATACACTTGATTCAACAACAGTTTTAGTTTTTCCTTTTGAACAGATATTAGATGAAGATTTTTATGGAGTATAAACTAACACAAAAAAAGAAGACTATAAAATAAGTCTTCTTTTTGAAAAATCTTAAATTTTAGATGTTTTTATCCTTGACGACGCAAACCTAAAGCGGATGCACCCACAAGCAATAAACCAATTAAACTGGTGGGTTCAGGAGTTGATTGAGGAGTTTGAGCGATAATGATATCATCAAACTGATGACCCAAATTCAGAGCATTTGGTTGTTCCCAACTAATTGGACTTTGGATAAAAAACAATTGTTAGTGTAAATTTTACGCTAAACATATCTCCAGAGCTAAAATAGAGAATTAAGGTGATTTTAAAAACTCTCTTTCCATCTTTTTAGGGGATTTTAAATATTAAATAGCTTCATTCAGTTTCGGTTCCAATATAGATATCTAAGTAGCTTTCAGTTAGAGATTGAATGACTCGTTCTAATTCATCAATGAGATTTCTCCTAGTGAGTTTTTCTACAGCATCAATATGAGCAGAACTTCCGGCTCGTCCTAAATATTTATATTTGGTTTTTTTCTCATTATTAGTGGCCATAGGAAAAATTGATTCAGCAGCCTGTAGTTTATAATACCAGTAGATTGTTCCCTTTCCATTAACCTGATAACGAATAATATGACAATTAGCTGGTGCTACTTCCCCTTCCCGTTCAATTTTCTTTATTTTCTGTTTAAGAGAGCGAATTAGACTCTTAATTTGTTTGGCTCTCAGGTGGACATCTTGACTGGTCTTAAGTTCGGAATGTGATGACATTAGCCTTAACTGTAACAAACAACCTTTTTTGATGTTAGCGTATATATTCCGCTAATTTATAAGGTAATAAATTTTAAAAATGACCAAAAATGAAACGGCTACGTCTGTCGAGGAATTCCTGGTGTGGAGGTCTAACCTCTTCCAAGGACTAAAAGCTAGAAAAGAAACTATTATAGAATTACTCGATGCCCTCTCCAGTAACCAACAAGCTCACTCAGTCGTTGAATTGTCTCTCAACCCTTTATTTAGAAGAGATTATAACAGTTTATATAGAGGAATTCAAGAGTTTTTACCCACTCAAACTGACCCTAATTATGAACAGAGAATTGAGACTTTATTTTCAGCGGTATCGAGAACAATTCCTCCCACTTCAAAACATTATAACTTATTTGGTATTGACACAACTCCCTGTCCACGACCGTTTGCCGAAACGTTAGCGGATAAAACCTTTATTCATTACCCCAATCCAATTAAGGGAAATAAACCCATTAATATTGGACATTGTTATTCCGTTGTCTGCGCTTTACCTGACCAAATAGACACAGAAAAAGTCCCTTGGGCTGTCCCCTTATCAGGAGAGCGATTCCCCTCTAAACATAAAGGAGTAAATCAAGGCAATCAACAACTAAAAAAATCTGGCAAAGTTCTTTATTTTCTGATAAATTATCTGTATTAGTGGCTGATAGTGACTACAGCCAAAAGGATTTTATTGGGGAACAAGTTAAGCATGAAGACGTAGTTACTATTACAAGAGTTAGAAGTGACCGAGTTTTTTATCGTCAATTTATTCGGGACCCAAATCAAGCCAAAACTTCGGGACATCCCCGTTGGTATGGGGATAAATTTGACCTTAAAGATGACCAAACTTGGACTGAACCTGATGAAGTTCATCATGTTCCCTTTACAACGAAAAAAGGTCGTCAATTAACAGTGACTATTTCGGGATGGAAACAGATGTTAATGAGAGGAACTAAAAACTATAAAATGAACAATCACCCCTTTACTTTACTCCAGATTGTTGTCAGAGCTCAAGAAAGAAATAGTATTTGGAAAACTATGTGGCTTATTGTTATTGGTTCTCGGCGCGATGAGTTAAGTTTAGTTGATTGTTATCAGTGTTATCGACAACGTTATGACATGGAACATCTTTTTCGATTTGGTAAACAAAGATTATTGATGACATCTTATTTAACTCCCGATGTACATCATGAAGAAAATTGGTTTAAACTAACACTTCTTTCTTATGTAAATTTGTGGGCTGCCAGAAAATTAGCTGTGGTTTTACCCCGTGATTGGGAACAGTATTTGAAGACTAATAAATCCATCAAAATCACCCCTAGTCTAGTTCAAAGAGACTTTTCAAGAATAATTACGACCTTGGGGACTTTCGCCAAATTTCCCAAACGTCGAGGTTTTTCTTCCGGACGTATTAAAGGTTACAAAAAAGCCCCACGAACTCGTCATGATGTTATCAAGAAAGGGAGCAAAAAATCAACTAAAAACTCAAAAGCTCCTTAGTTTTCCTCAGAATCTATAGATTAGCCCTATTTGTCAGCCAATTTTATTGACTGATACAGAGCCGATATTTTGGGATTTTAGTTTAGCGTAAAATATACGCTAACGAACTTTTTTTGTTCAAAGTCCAAAACTAACAGAAATCAGAAAAAAGCAATAGTGAGACTAGCAAGGGTGAGATGAGATAATTTAATGGCAATATGACCCTTGTAAACAGTAGAAATAAAGAGAAAGCACTCTTTTTCAGACAAAAAATAGCATAATTGGTTTTAAATCTGAATAAAGTCTATTGAAATACTAAAAACGCTCATATTCTACCCCCCTCATTATTTGTCAAGGAAATGGCTGTAAAATTCTTCCTGAAAGAGTTTCAGCATAGTCAATATCTTGCATTTTGGTTAGCGATCGCAGTGAAGAAAAGTCACAAAGCCTGAATATCAAGGTTTCCAGACATTTAGGCGCAAAAGTGAAAAATCTTAAGGTTTTATTTAGATGTAGCTCTTTTTATGCTACAAAAACGGGTATAGTATACCCCCAAAAAAATGAGCAAAAATGTGTTATTATGTATTTGGAGAGTAGATTAGAGATACTGTATGTATATTTAGTCGCCTGATGGACTGCACAGCTTACGCTTTTAGCTGAGGAGAAAGTGAAAACTAATCTTTACAACACAGACTTTGCTTTATGGTTAGAAAAGCAAGCGATCGCCCTTAAAAACCGAGATATTAACTCACTAGACTGGGATGACTTAGTAGAGGAAATTGAGAGTTTGGGAAATCGTGATAAAAGGGAAATTAACAGTTTAAGTTATCGATTGTTATCTCATTTACTATTTTATTGTTATTGGACTGATCATCGAGAATTGTATCTTAATGGTTGGCAAACTGAAATTGATAATTTTCGCAATGATTTATTAGCTTTATTAGAAAGTAAGACTTATTACAATTACTTTTTAAATCAATTAGAGACTAATTATGATAAAGCCTTAAAAATGGCTAAGAAAAAAGTGGAAAGGTCAAAACTATATACTCTTCCTTCTTTTCCTCAAAACTGTCCTTTTACCATTGAACAGATATTAGATGAAGATTTTTATGAAGTATAGAATAAACCACTTAATTATTTTAAACTATTAATAATATGTCTAAAAAACTCTACGAACAAGACTTTCAGCAGTGGATATAAAAAACGATATATCAATTACAAAAGGGTAAATTTTTCTCTTTAGATATTGATAACTTAATTAAGGAATTAACCGACTTTGGAAAATAATAAAAAAGAGCATTAGAAAGTAATTTGATGATTCTGTTAGCTCATTTACTCAAACTAAAACTATAACATGATGCACCGTCATCTATGAAAGATAGCTGGTATCGTTCTATTATTGAACATCGTCAACGAGTTCATCAAAACTTAAGAGATACTGCCTCCCTTAGAGACTGTTTGTAAAGTAAATCTTAACAAAACTGTAGGGTGTATTAGCGTAGCGTAATGCACCAAAAAGCAAGTTTTCCGTGCATTACGGCACAAAAAAATTATAGTAGGGGTCAACGGCCGTTGACCCCTACTACCACAAAAATATAGTTTTCCTAATGCACCCTACTTAATATTTTGTTTAGGAACAGTCTCTTAAATCTTATTTAGAAACTGCTATAGCAATCAGTTATCAGTTGTGAGAATTAAGTGAATGCTGATCCCCCCTAACCCCCAAACCCCGTCGTTAACGACGGGGTCTGAAGGGGGGAACTAAAGGGGGATCTTTAGGATCTCATGAATCATTACTGATTGCTATATTAAAAAAGCTTACACTGATGCTAGAAAAATAGCCATTAAAGAGGGTAAACTGGCTAAGTTTGGGGTTCGTATTACTCAAGAAAATGAATATTTTAAAAGTTGTCCTTTCACCGTTTAAAAAATATTAGATAAAGAATTTTTATGGAGTATAAAATACAAAGATTACTTTGTTGCTCTTGTCATTTTCAAATTTCAATGTTATAAGTAAAGCAAACTGTAAAACTATTTATAAATATGAAACTCACACAACTCATGAAACTCTCTAATAATGGTTTAAATACCTTAAAAATAGCTCTAATTTCCTCTTGCTTAATTGCTGCTATACCTACACAAGTAAAAGCAGCATCTATTAACATATTAAACCATAGTTTTGAAGGACCAGAAGCACCTTTAAGCCGTTTTGGTGAATTTGCTATTGGTGGCGGTAATATCAATCATTGGATAGCTAGTTCAACAACAGGGGTTTTTAATCCTAGTAAATCTGATGCTAATACAACATTTGACGCTTATTATAATGAACCTGTTCCTGATGGGGTTCAAGTTGCTTGGAGTAATGGAGGAAATATTTTTCAGCAACTTTCAGCTACCCTACAATCTAATACCGAATATACTTTAGGTGTATATGTGGGACAACGAAATAGATCAGGTTTTGTAGGATATAACATAGAATTATTAGCAGGTAATACAGTGATAGCCTCTAATAATAGTATTACACCCGCTCCTGGAACATTTTCCTTGGTAAATGTTCATTATACTAGCAGTAATAATGACCGATTAATAGGACAATCATTAGGTATTCGTTTAAGTTCTTTTGGTATTCAAACTAATTTTGATAATGTGACCCTTGAGGCAACAGCAGTTCCCGAACCCTTAACAATTTTAGGTGCAGTAACTGCCATTGGTTTTGGGACAATGTTTAAACCCAGATTCCGCACTTCAAAATGTAGTATAAAACAATACATAGTTTTAAAAAGTCCGAAAATCATACCTGGGCAAGAATATTTCTCTTTTCATTAAATTTTTAGGAAAAATAATCAAATTAAGAAGATTTATACTCATTGAAAACTTAGCAAGACTCAGCACAAACGAAGGAGAGTTTCCTCTTCTCATTTGATATCATTAGACTCTTATTCTTTTATTATTTTTGCTTTATCCAATTCAATTTATAGATAATATCTTTGACAAGATGCAGGTAATAAACTCAATATAAAATGCCTTTCTTCTGTTAAATTGACAATTTGTTTAACTCCGTTTAAAATCACATAATGAATACCTTGAAAACATTGAAATATCCACCTCAAAGTCGGACGCAATGTTACTTTCCCTACTTGATTATTTATTCCTTTTTTGACTCTTTTTAAACAATTTCTTAATTCTCTTTGCCCCAAGTTATAAATCAACAAACACAAAGACATTAAAAATAACATTGTTTCTATTCTTTCTGGTTTTTCAACGAAGAAACTATCAGTAAAAAATAAGGGATCTTTCAAAAATCGAAATCCTCTTTCCGTAGATTGCTGGTTTTTATAAGTTATCAGAATTTCACTAGCTTCTAATTTATTTTCCTCTACTAAGTTAGTTGCTAAAATAAATTTTCCTGCTTCTTTAGTCTTTCTACTTATCTCTTCATCTTTTTTGATGATCAGACTAATCATTTTATAAATCTTTTCCTTTTTTTCGAGTAAGTTTCAATCAGTTCAACTTCTTTTATTTCCAACAATCTCAATTTTTTATTAATAGCTTTTAATTTATATCGAGCAGCTTGAGGATGTTCAAATTCTTCAGATTGTATTTCTTTAAGAAATTTTTGGGATTTCTTCTCTTCTTGGAAAAGTTGTTTTTCTAGTTTTTCCAAATCACTTTTCTGTCTTTTTTCACTCAAGACTATTAACCAAGTTTGCTTGATTCCACCATAAGTAACAATTTCTTCTTTCCAGGTATAACTTTCTAAATTTAGGTCACTTCTTTTTTCTTTATCTTCATCTTTTACTTCTTCCACCTCTATATTTTGCACTAATTCTTTTGCTTTTTTTATTGTCATTGGAACTCTCGTTATCCATTTTAAATGTTGGATTAGTTGGAGATTTTCTTGATCATATAAAGCACTATCACAAACCATGATACTATCAAACTTTATTTGCTTTTTGAATTCTACTAAAACTTTTCCAAATACAGCTTTATCAGATTCATTTCCATCTCCTACTCTCACAAATAATGGAATATCTCCATCTTGGCTTGTTATTAAATCCAAGACACATTGTTTTAAGTCTGGTCTATGATCCCGAGAATATCCTTTCTTAATAAAAATTGGTCTTTCTTTAATAATTTTTTCTTCTTCCTGTTTCTCTTTATCTTCTTCCCTTTTATATTCTCCATCTAAATGAAATGATGTGGAATCTAAATGGGAGTATTTAAGGTCTATTTTAATTTTTAATTACTTCTAAAACTACTTCAATAAAAATATCCATTTAGTCCATATTTATATAATTCATCCATTACTCTCCCAATTTTATCACCATTAAGGTAATCAGGTTTAATTCTTTCTCCTAACAATTTCTCAATGGCTTTATCTTGAAAAAACTGACTGAATAAATATAGAGGTCTTGAAACAAATCCTAGTCCATTGATTAAAATAGACTTAACTACTGTACCTGCTGAGATTTTTTCTCTAACATCTATTCCTAATTTATTATTAATTATTTTGACTATTCCTATTTCATCAATTAAACCAGCTACTATCCCTAAATGGTCTAAATTTTTAACTTGTATTTCTTCTAAATAAGACATTTTTCGCTCTTTTTTTACAGAGGAAACAACTTAAGCAATTATCCCACTTTTTTGTCTTCAAGAGCTTAAGCAATTATACTTAATTATTAACCCCCAGGCTTGTAGTATTTAATGCTACTTTTTGAAGTGCGGGATCTGGGTTTAAACGAAAAGTTGCTAAAGACAAACATAAAAAATAATTTATAAAATTATTATCTACTTGATATATTTATTTGATAACTATGAAATCAACACAACTCATAAACGCTCTAATAATGGTTTAAATACCTTAAAAATAGCTCTAATTTCCTCTTGCTTAATTGTTACCTTACCTAGAGAAGTGAAAGCCGCATCTATTAACATATTAAATCATAGTTTGAGGGTCCGACTGCTCCTCAACAACGTAATGGTGCATTTTTTAATGAAAGAGGTAATATTAACAACTGGATAGCTACTTCACCAATAGGACAAACAGGGATTTTTAATCCTAGTAAATCTGATGCTAATACAACATTTGATAGCATAGTATTTGATAGTTATTATGATGAACCTGTTCCTTATGGGTTCAAGTTGCTTGGAGTAATGGAGGAACTATTTCTCAGCAACTTTCAGCTACCCTACAATCTAATACCGAATATACTTTAGGTGTATATGTGGGACAAAGAAATAGAACTGGTTTTGTCGGGTACAATATAGAATTATTAGCAGGTAATACAGTGATAGCCTCTAATAATAGTATTACACCCGCTCCTGGAACATTTTCTTTGGTAAATGTTCATTATACTAGCAGTGATAATGACCCATTAATAGGACAATCATTAGGTATTCGTTTAAGTTCTTTTGGTATTCAAACTAATTTTGATAATGTGACCCTTGAGGCAACAGCAGTTCCCGAACCTTTAACTATTTTAGGTGCAGTAACTGCCATTGGTTTTGGGACAATGTTTAAACGAAAAGTTGCTAAAGACAAACATAAAAAATAATTTATAAAATTATTATCTACTTGATATATTCATTTGATAACTATGAAATCAACACAACTCATGAAACTCTCTAATAATGGTTTAAATACCTTAAAAATAGCTCTAATTTCCTCTTGCTTAATTGTTACTGTACCTACACAAGTAAAAGCAGCATCTATCAACATATTAAACCACAGTTTTGAAGGACCAGAAGCACCTTTAAACCGTTTTGGGGCATTTTCTATTGGTAATGGTAATATTAATAGTTGGGTAGCTAGTTCAAAAACAGGAGTTCTAAATCCTAGTAAATCTGATGCTAACGTAACATCTGATAGCATAGTATTTGATAGTTATTATGATGAACCTGTTCCTGATGGTGTTCAAGTTGCTTGGGGGAATGAAGGAGGAACTATTTTTCAGCGACTTTCAGCTACCCTACAATCTAATACTAAATATACTTTAGGTGTATATGTGGGACAAAGAAATAGATCAGGTTTTGTAGGATATAACATAGAATTATTAGCAGTAATACAGTGATAGCCTCTAATAATAGTATTACACCCGCTCCTGGGAACATTTTCTTTGGTAAATGTTCATTATAATAGCAGTAATAATGACCGATTAATAGGACAATCATTAGGTATTCGTTTAAGTTCTTTTGGTATTCAAACTAATTTTGATAATGTAACCCTTGAGGCAACAGCAGTTCCCGAACCTTTAACTATTTTAGGTGCAGTAACTGCATTGGTTTTGGGACAATGTTTAAACGAAAAGTTGCTAAAGACAAACATAAAAAATAATTTATAAAATTATTATCTACTTGATAACTATGAAATCAACACAACTCATGAAACGCTCTAATAATGCTTTAAATACCTTAAAGATAGCTCTAAATTCCTCTTGCTTAATTGTTGCTATACCTACACAAGTAAAAGCAGCATCTATCAACATATTAAACCATAGTTTTGAAGGACCAGAAGCACCTTTAGCTTTTAACAGAGAATTTTTTACCACTAATATTGATGATTGGACAGTAAATTCAAATGCGGCTGTTGTCTTTAACCCCACTGCATCTCAAAAAATAACACAGGATTGAATACTTATTTCAGTCAGTCTCTTCCTGACGGACTACAAACACTTGCTATTAGTAGTGGTGATATTTCTCAAGAACTTGCAGTAACGTTACAAGC
>Ga0064013_1031_pt1 | contig 56980 bp, 61 predicted proteins | sample CrowatWCoCulture_FD_61583 | JGI IMG/M metagenome (GOLD analysis project Ga0064013, IMG submission 61583) | Marine cyanobacteria communities from the University of California, Santa Cruz, USA, analyzing cyanobacterial DNA methylation -... | ecosystem: Host-associated > Microbial > Bacteria >...
CTTAATGGTTTATAAAGATTATCTATTATTCTTTCTGTCTCAATTCTGGCTTGATTTAATATGCCTAAATCCGTTGGGTATTTGATGTCTGCTGGCGCACAAGTCGCATCTAAAATTAGTTTACCTTTATTTTTTATTTTTTCTCCTTTTTCTTGGAGACAATCCTTTTTTTTTACTTCTTTATCACTCTTGTCTATTCTCTTTTTACTATTTTTTTATTGATTTTGTTTATCAATTCTCCATCAATTCTTTTCCTAAAATGAACTAGCATTGAAGATTCCAGTGGTGGCTCTTGTTGATAACAATTTAAACCTATAAAGTATTGTAGATAGGGATTTTCTCTAATCTGTTCTATAGTTTCTCTATCACTTGTTCCTAATTTTTCCTTAATAATTAATGTCCCTAATGCCATTCTAAATAGTTTGGCTGGCGCACCTTTTTCTGCTGAAAAAAGTTTAGCATATTCTTCCTCAAAATCATCCCAAGGTATCAACTCTGCCATGATTACCCAACGATTATTGGGGGACAATTTGCCCTCGAAAGGTAATTCAAATTTTTCTGGGGGCGGTAAAGGTTGCTCCTCTTTTCGATACATTTGTTCTTGACCAACAACTGGGAGGTGTTTCTACCAATTATAGCGGTTTGTAGCCGACAAAGCTGATCTTTTTTGCGATCGCGAATATGGGTGTAACCCTAATTAACCTTTCATAAAAGATAAACGTCTTTATCCTACCCCCCCTCATATTTTGTCAAGTATTCGTTACTTTTTGTATAAAAAGAAGAAAAAGATGTTTATACTGTAGGGGTCAACGGCCGTTGACCCCTACAATATTTATTATGAATTTTGTGATTTGCTAATATATAGAGTAGCTGTAATTAATAGTTTTCACTCATGCCAGCCAAAGATATTTATCATGATGCTGTCAAAAATGCTTTAATCAAAGATGGATGGAAAATTACAGATGATCCCTTAATTTTATCCATTGGAAAAAAAGACTTATTTATCGATTTAGGAGCAGAAAAATTAATTGCTGCTGAGAAAGATCAACAAAAAATTGCTGTAGAAATCAAAAGTTTTCTCGGTAATTCACAAGTTAATGATTTAGAGAATGCTTTAGGTCAATATATTCTTTATTATGAAGTTTTATTAGCAAAACAAGATGAGAGAGTTTTATACTTAGCAATCAAAGAATCTGCTTATCAAGAAATTTTTGAGGAACCTATCGGTAAAATTTTATTAAACAGGAAAATTATTAAATTATTAGTATTTGAACCCAGAAAAGAGAGCATCTTGCAATGGATAAGTTAAATCACTTTTATAACATTATTGCCCCTATTCTCAAAGAATACGCAGCCTTGCCGTATTCTTGTCAAAATCTTAAGCATAAATTAGTTATTAGTGATGATAAAAAGGATTATTTATTAATGACCATGGGCTGGGAAAATGATGTCAAGATTCATGGTTGTTTAGTTCATCTAGAAATCATTAATGATAAAATTTGGATTCATAGAGATGGATTAGAGGATGGTATTGCCAATGATTTAGTCAGAGCAGGTATTCCAAAAAATGAAATTGTTTTAGCATTTCATCCCCTAGAAGTTCGTCATTTTACTGAGTTTGCTGTTTCTTAACTATCATTATTTATTCCTATCCATCATATCTGCTAGAGGACTGATGTTGTGATATACTTAAATCGAACTATACCTACATATGGTTAAGTAACATGAATCAAACAATTGTTTTTGAAGTTTCCCAAGAAGAAGATGCTGGCTTTTTTGCAGAATGTTTGACTGAAGAAATCTTTACTCAAGGGGATAATTGGGAAGAACTAAAAACTAATGTTAAAGAAGCTGTGAAAGGTTACTATTTTGACCAGCCTACTGTTCCTAATATTAAGTTACATCTCGTTAAAGTGGGAACACTTAATAGTATGTTAAGGGCTATTTCTCTTCATAAGCAGGTAAGTAAACAAGCTATTTTAGATATTTTGTAAAGTTCATTATTATTGAGTTTTGCTGTTTAAAAAATTACCATCAAGCCCTTTTTAAAGCAGATTTATCCATAGCAATTAAAGACTTTTGTTGCAGTTGTAATTTATACATATGGTTAAACAAATTCCAACAATATTCTTCAGAAAGTCCACAGGTAATTGCACCCCGTAATACTACATTCAAATACCAATCATTGGGGGCTAATTCTTGGGGTAATTTATCTATAACCACATAGGTTCTCACATTAGTATAAATTTTTCCTTGACTCTCAACAGTGACAGTGTGTCGACGATAACCATTACGGGGGACTTCTTCCCTTTCATCTAGGCGATCGCTAAACCGCCAAGGTAGTTGATACAGTACCCCTTCCACCTTAGCATTGGAGTTTTCAACTACGTCTAAGACTCCACAGTTACGTCGTAGGGAACGACGATAAAAACCCAACCGATATCCTTCTAATATCCCTCTTCCTACCACATACTGATGGGTATTTTCCCCAAAAGTCCGTTTTAAGTCTACTGGACACATACAAGAACCATAGGCAAAATAGTAAAATGAGGGTTCTAAAGTCCCTTGAGGTTGCCAATGACTTCCCTGTGGATGATGATGGGTGGGATGGTTAGTTGCTATCTTGGTTTCTATAAACGCAGAGGTGTTAGGGGTTGGACTCATAGCTAATAATCAATGGTTTGCCTTTCATCCTTAATTTTATCTCAATAATTGAAAAATTTTCAGATACAAAGGATACTTTTCTGCTTAACGCTTAACGCTTAACTTTTTTGTTGAGTGGGACGCAATAAAATATCATGAATTTGTACATAGTCTGGTTGGGATAAAACATAGTAAACTGCGTTAGCAATATCTTTGGGTTGTAAGACGGGAAAACGACTATAAAGTTCTTGTGCTTTTTCTTTGTTATTGTTATATTTTTCAGCAAATTCTGTTTCCACAAAACCTGGACTAATAGAAGAGATTTTAATGTTTTTCTTGGCTTCTCTTAACTCTTGTCGTAACCCTTCTGTTAACGCACTCACTGCATATTTACTAGCAGCATAAACCCCACTAGATAAAGGAACACGATGACCTGACATTGAACTAATATGAATAATATGGCCTTCGTTGCGATCGCTCATATCTTTAATTGCTTCACGGGTACAAATACATAAAGCCAAAACATTCACTTCTAACATTTCTCGCCAAGCTTCTGTTTTCCCTGTCATTAAGGGTTCTTTGTGACCTAACCCTGCATTATTAATTAATATATCAACACCACCCCATTGCTTCCGAATGGTGTTAAAAAGGTTTAATATTTCTGATTCTTGACGTAAATCAACTTTTATGGCTAATATCTCACTATTTTTTTCTTGTAATGTTTTTGTTAATTGATCTAATCTTTCTTGACGACGGGCGCAAATAACTAAACGATAGTTTTCTGCTGCTAAACGATGGGCGATCGCTTCTCCTATCCCACTCGATGCACCAGTAATTAAAGCAACTTTTTTCGATAATTCTTCTACCATAATCCCAATTATACACTATTTCAGATTAAGAATAAACTGAAGTGCTGATACTACATTCAAAATTATCCATTATCCATTATCCATTGTCGAACATTTGTTTAACTATTATTGCTGCTTCTTGCTGAGTCTTAATTTCTCCATCTAAAGTTAAAGCGAGTAACCGATCTAAGACAAGTTTATACTGTGGTCCTGGTTTATACCCCATACGCTTTAAATCATTACCATTTAAGGGTGCTTGAATTTTTGACCATTGGGTTAAATATTGCCAAATAATGCGTCTAACTTCTTTCTTAGAATTAACTGCAACTAAAATTAAATCGGCTAATTTATTGCGATATAACTGTTTATATTTATCGCTTATTTTATTACATTTTAATAACAATTCTTGTATTTCTGAATAAATTATGTTATCTTTGTCTATTCTTTCTAGACTATCTTTAGGTAGGTGTAAATTAAGTGCAAGTTGTTTTCTTTCTTGGGGATTAATTTTAGAAATTAAGATTTCTAGACGAATCAACCAATGACCAATATTATTATCAGGATCAAGATATCTTAACCAACGAGAAGCACAGCGAATTTGCCACCATATCTTATCATCTAATATGACTTGATTATGCAAACATTTTAAAGAATCTAAATCTGACAGTAATTGTAATGCTGGTTTCCAATAATTTGCTTCTAAAATATACTTTGATTCTGCTTTTAAGCGTGTTGTTAAAGCAGGAGTTACATGATTTTTAAGTTTTAATTTATCGTAGATACCGCTTTCAATAGCATAACGGATATAGGTTTCTGTCTGGGGTTCAATGTCAAAGTTTAATCTGACAGCAAACCGCACAGCACGATAAATTCTGGTAGGATCTTCAATAAAACTATTGGCATGAAGTACCCGAACTTCTTTCCCTTTTAAATCTAATAAACCTCCAAAGAAATCTAATAATTCTCCTTCCCTTGGTGGGGTTAATCTCACCGCTAAAGCATTAATAGTAAAGTCCCTTCTATATAAGTCTTGACGAATAGAACTTGATTCTACTTCGGGATTGGCTGCAGGGTAAGGATAAAATTCAGTTCTTGAGGTAGCAATATCAATCCATAGTGACCCAAATTCTGGATCTTTATGCCATAATAAAGCTGCTGTCTGAAACTCTCCATGTACTGATAATCGACAGTTAGGATATTTTTTCTGTATGGTTGAAGCTAATTCAACCCCTGCACCAACATCAGCAGAGCGATGAAATCCATCTACGACTAAATCAATATCTTGAAGCGATACTTTTTGATTATTATTAGTTAGTAATAGGTCTCTAACTGCCCCTCCTACAATATATAAATGCCAGCCTTGATCTTCGGCTTCTTTAGCAATCATTTCTAATAGTTTCCAAGTCGATTTTTTCAAAGAGTGACGCATTGAAGGTAATAAACAGGAAACCGTTGCCACTCTTTTCCCATTTTCGTCTTTAACTTCTTTTCTCTGTTGATGAATTTGCCGTAATAAGTCAGTGCGTGTAACAATCCCTAAGAGTCTATTATCATCAATAACTGGTAATCTTCCCACATCATAAGTTACCATGATTGATTCAATATCAGGTAATAAAGTATCAGGATTAATAGTTTTGATATTTTTGGTCATATATCCTTTTACTGGTGCGTGACTAAACCCATGATGTAATGCTAAATCTAAATCTCGACGGGAAATAATCCCCACTAAATGATCTTTTTCATCCACCACCGATAACCCTGAATGGCCATAACGAAATAACACCCTTTCTGCTTGTTCGATAGTTGTTTCTGGATGAATAGTCCTCACTGGAGAAGACATTAAATCTCTGGCGTTTAAAGGGTGAGGAATTTGAGTAATAAATTCTTCTACTAACTGCTTTAATTTACCGTCAGCATCGACATTTCTTAACATTAAAGAAGCTGCTTGACTATGACCACCCCCTCCATAAAGTGAGAATAATTGATTGAGATCAGTTCCTTCAATACGAGTCCTGCCAATAACAACTAAACGGTTTTCAGGATAAGGCTTATTATTGTGTCGTTTATGATAAATATGAGCAAACAATAAAGCATCACTTTCGCTTAATTCAATCAATCTTTCTGTTAAATTAGATAATCCTGAAACAAAATTTTCTGTTTCAATAAGTACCCAAGCTACTTGATATCCTCGAATATTATTTGTCTCTAATTTATCTAAAGCTTCTGTAAATATTTCTTGTAATTTAGGAGTCAAACCTGGATCACAATATTCAGCAATAATCTTAACATTTGCCCCCTTCTCCATTAACCAAGCCAAAGCTTTTGCGTCCCTAGCAGTGGATTGGGGAAAGGTCAAAGAACCAGTGTCAACATGAATTCCTAACCCCATAATAGTCGCTTCAATGGGATTAGGATTAATATTATTTTCCTGCATTTTTTCCACAATTAAAGTGGTACTTGCTCCCACTGCTTCTATTTGCTGAAAAGTGGCAGGAATATCGGAGCTACTGTTAAGATGATGATCGTATAATTCCACACTCTCTATCTGTGGTAAATCAAACCATTCTGCTGCTTTTCCTAAACGACTAAGTTGTTGGTTATCTACCACAATTAGGTGACGAATTCGTTTCGGGTTAACACTTCTTAACTCAATGAGGGCAATTTCATCTCGATGTAAAGCTAAAAAATCCTTAACCTTTGGATGGGCCCCACCGGTTAAAACGATGCGACTTCCTACTCTGAGACAAGATAAACCAACGGCCGCCCCTAATGCGTCAAAATCAACCGTCTGGTGGCATAAAATTAAGTCCATAGATTCCCCATTGATTGGCGATACCTAATCTAATTGTATCTTTTTGACTGCTGAAACTTTATGAGACTCCAATAATTGTTGTCCCCCTCAATTTTTGTCAGTTTATAATAAGCGGTTAAATGTTGTCCATAAAGAATAAACTCCCAATGGGACATTTCCTTAATAAGCGATTCATAACTACCGAAATCTAGTCTTTTTATTTGTCCTCTTCCTTTACTAATAGTCCCTTCATAACTTAAATAAATCAAGCGATGATCTTGAATTTTTTGGACTATAATTGCTTGTTCATCTTGAATTTCAGGCAAGGAAATTGTTAATTGCCATGTAGCCAAAGTTTTGTCATGTTCGAGCATTAAATCATAGTGAGGTTGGCCATAACCTGTATGATGATGAAAAACAAATTGTTTTAACCCAGATTCCGCACTTCAAAAAGTAGCATTAAATACTACAAGCCTGGGGTTAATAATTAAGTATAATTGCTTAAGCTCTTGAAGACAAAAAAGTGGGATAATTGCTTAAGTTGTTTCCTCTGTAAAAAAAGAGCGAAAAATGTCTTATTTAGAAGAAATACAAGTTAAAAATTTAGACCATTTAGGGATAGTAGCTGGTTTAATTGATGAAATAGGAATAGTCAAAATAATTAATAATAAATTAGGAATAGATGTTAGAGAAAAAATCTCAGCAGGTACAGTAGTTAAGTCTATTTTAATCAATGGACTAGGATTTGTTTCAAGACCTCTATATTTATTCAGTCAGTTTTTTCAAGATAAAGCCATTGAGAAATTGTTAGGAGAAAGAATTCAACCTGATTACCTTAATGATGATAAAATTGGGAGAGTAATGGATGAATTATATAAATATGGACTAAATGATATTTTTATTGAAGTAGTTTTAGAAGTAATTAAAAAATTTAAAATAGACCTTAAATACTCCCATTTAGATTCCACATCATTTCATTTAGATGGAGAATATAAAAGGGAAGAAGATAAAGAGAAACAGGAAGAAGAAAAAATTATTAAAGAAAGACCAATTTTTATTAAGAAAGGATATTCTCGGGATCATAGACCAGACTTAAAACAATGTGTCTTGGATTTAATAACAAGCCAAGATGGAGATATTCCATTATTTGTGAGAGTAGGAGATGGAAATGAATCTGATAAAGCTGTATTTGGAAAAGTTTTAGTAGAATTCAAAAAGCAAATAAAGTTTGATAGTATCATGGTTTGTGATAGTGCTTTATATGGTCAAGAAAATCTCCAACTAATCCAACATTTAAAATGGATAACGAGAGTTCCAATGACCATAAAAAAAGCAAAAGAATTAGTGCAAAATATAGAGGTGGAAGAAGTAAAAGATGAAGATAAAGAAAAAAGAAGTGACCTAAATTTAGAAAGTTATACCTGGAAAGAAGAAATTGTTACTTATGGTGGAATCAAGCAAACTTGGTTAATAGTCTTGAGTGAAAAAAGACAGAAAAGTGATTTGGAAAAACTAGAAAAACAACTTTCCCAAGAAGAGAAGAAATCCCAAAAATTTCTTAAAGAAATACAATCTGAAGAATTTGAACATCCTCAAGCTGCTCGATATAAATTAAAAGCTATTAATAAAAAATTGAGATTGTTGGAAATAAAAGAAGTTGAACTGATTGAAACTTACTCGAAAAAAAAGGAAAAGATTTATAAAATGATTAGTCTGATCATCAAAAAAGATGAAGAGATAAGTAGAAAGACTAAAGAAGCAGGAAAATTTATTTTAGCAACTAACTTAGTAGAGGAAAATAAATTAGAAGCTAGTGAAATTCTGATAACTTATAAAAATCAGCAATCTACGGAAAGAGGATTTCGATTTTTGAAAGATCCCTTATTTTTTACTGATAGTTTCTTCGTTGAAAAACCAGAAAGAATAGAAACAATGTTATTTTTAATGTCTTTGTGTTTGTTGATTTATAACTTGGGGCAAAGAGAATTAAGAAATTGTTTAAAAAGAGTCAAAAAAGGAATAAATAATCAAGTAGGGAAAGTAACATTGCGTCCGACTTTGAGGTGGATATTTCAATGTTTTAAAGGTATTCATTATGTGATTTTAAACGGAGTTAAACAAATTGTCAATTTAACAGAAGAAAGGCGTTTTATATTGAGTTTATTACCTGCATCTTGTCAAAGATATTATCTATAAATTGAATTGGATAAAGCAAAAATAATAAAAGAATAAGAGTCTAATGATATCAAATGAGAAGAGGAAACTCTCCTTCGTTTGTGCTGAGTCTTGCTAAGTTTTCAATGAGTATAAATCTTCTTAATTTGATTATTTTTCCTAAAAATTTAATGAAAAGAGAAATATTCTTGCCCAGGTATGATTTTCGGACTTTTTAAAACTATGTATTTTTTTATACTACATTTTGAAGTGCGGAATCTGGGTTTTAACATTACCTAAGCCCTTTGCCTGATAAATTGAATCTATCTAAGGACAATAACTTTCCATTACTCGTCCAAAACTATAAATTTTTCGTAATAGTAGGTACTAACTTTATCCCCTTTATCGGATAAAGTATCGATCGCAATTTTATTCCTTCCTACATCTTGCCCTGAACTATGAATATAATAGTTATCTCCTAAATAAAGGGCAACATGATCCACTCTTTTATTAGCAAAAAATATCAAATCTCCTGGTAATAATTCCTCATCAGAAATCTTTTGTACGAAGTCTTCTTGCTGATAAGAATCCCTCGGTAACCAGATTCCTGATGCAGAAAAGGCAGCTTGCATAAGTCCCGAACAATCATAATTAGGAGCAACTGTACCACCCCAAAAATAGTAATTAGGTTGTGCCATTGCTGTCTTAGTAAAAGCAATAATTTTAGGGATACACTTTGCAATTTGCTGACGAGATATTTTTTTATGTTTATAATTTTCTGGAGCAGATTTTAAGGTAGGCAAATCATTTAAAGACAACCAAGCCAAGTAACCATCTTCACATAATTGAACCTGTATAAATTGGTTAGTAATGGTTTTTTCTAGTAGCTTAATATGTCTTTGGGTGGCTGCTTGGGTAGCCAACTCTTCCCCCGTTGGCGAATTGTATAAATTGAGGGGAACAGGACAATAATACTCGCGAGAAGTCGATGAAGCTAATAATTCTAGAGACGTTACAGGGGAAGACAATACTAACATATCCTCGTCAGAACCGATAAGATAAAATAAATGTGGATAGGGTTTCGCCTTGATGGTACTAAATATTTTGATTTTGAACACACTTAATTTCGACTCAGTTTCAAAGCACAAGGACAAGATCCAGCCCGAAAAACTGTCACCGTGGCATTAGGTCTCTATTCTAGTTTTTCGCTAAAAACCGAGTTATCAGACCTTTAATCAACTATTAGCACCTTCAGAGACAACGACAGAGAAGGATTGTTAGATGTTCCAAAAATGTCAAGAAATACAGATAAACTCACCCAAAAACTTATTGATTTTTCTGTAAAATTCGCTACAATTTTCTTAGCGTCTCAAAAATAATCGTTTCAGTTCCTTCAGCTTGGGTTGTTATCTAAACCCATTATTCTCTCGTTAAACATTATTAGGCATTACTAACAATGGATTGTAGTAATATTCAGTTTTCTCTACAAAAATCAAAAATCGATTATCAACAACTACAAATGTTGTTTAATCAAGCAGCATTTTGGGCTAGAGAAAGAACCATAAAAGACTTGAAAACTGCTGTTTTAAATAGTAATCCCGTGGTAACAATTTGGGATGATCAAACCATGATTGGTTTTTGTCGTGGAACCTCTGACGGGGTTTATCGCGCTACTATTTGGGATGTGGTTATTCATAAAGAATACCAAGGATTGGGATTAGGTCGTAAGTTGGTTGAAACTGCATTAAGTCATCCTTTGATGAGTCAAGTAGAAAGAGTTTACTTAATGACAACTTATCAACAAAAATTCTACCAAAAAATCGGCTTTCAAGAAAACCAGTCTACCACAATGGTCCTACAAAATACCTATGATCTCAATCCTATTTCTTTAGGGGATAGTTCTATGATAACCGAACCAAAGGAATTAGATACTGTAACCGTGTAAGAGTTTCTGGTTTACTTTGGGGGGAGATATCTAAAAGAGTTAAGTCTCCCCCCATTTTTGCTGATAAGGTTTGACATAATATCAAGGTCATCCTTGGTGATAATTGTAAGTTTTCATTCCATTTTTTAAGAGAAGCTAAGGTTAAATTATAAGTTTGTAAGTCTTCTTGTTCTTTTTCCCACTGCCGAAAAGAACAGGGAATATCAATCAGAAGTGTTGCAGAATCTTCTCTTTCATTTAATTGACTTGTGATTATAATTTTCCCATCTTCTATCAGATTGAGTGCGGTATCAACCAAAGTAGTTAATACTTGAGTTAAACGGGCTTTGTCTGCTTGAATAAAAATCTTTGTTTCGGGCTGCTTTAATTCGATTTTATAATTATAATTTATTGCTTGAAATTCCGTTAACTCAGAAACTTCTTCAAGAATATCATTCAAACAAACTGTTTCAATAGTAAGCTCAATTTTTCCATAATCGATCTTAGAAATAGTGACAATTCTATCGATAGTTGCTACTAATTTTTTTGCTGCTTCAAACCCTTGTTGTAAAAACTCTTTTTCTTCTTGAGTATCTTCACACAAATCGCCTAAAATTAATTGATGTAAACCCATCAAACTGCTCAAAGGAGAACGTAATTCGTGTGCAGTTTTCGCTAAATAACCACTTTTAAACTGACTAATTTGTGCTGTCATCAAGTAAGCTAATTTAGTTGCTTCTAGTTCTTGTTCTATTGTTTGTATCTTTTCCATTAGTCATTTCCTGTTAATTGAATACTGCCTTGACGCAAAATTATCCATCCTTGATTTGTCCATTTTGCCACAGTTGAAGGCAAACCACTACCGTATTTTTTACCATTGTTTAAAGGTTCTTTATCTAAGACCAAAGCATTAGGAAAACTAACCACAATTTCCCTTAATTTCTCTTTAGGTGGTTCTCCTGATAGATTTGCACTTGTTGTGGCTAAACATCCCGTTTCTTTCAGTATATTTCGGGCAATAACAGAATCAGGAATACGGACTCCTATGGTACTATTATCAAGAGGGTTCATGTCTTTGGGTACTAACTCAGAAGCTGGTAAAACTAAGGTTAATTGGCCTGGCCAATATTTCTGGACTACTTCTTGCCAGATGCGGAATTCTTCCGGGGTTCCTTGAACATATTTCCAAATAGCTTTAGGGGATGACCCCATCAAAATCAAAGGTTTATCGGGGGGACGTTTTTTGGTGGCAAAAATCAGAGAAGCATAGTTAGGCAAAGCAGCTAAAGCAGGAACCGTATCTGTGGGAAAACTAATCACTTTCCCTTGTTTTACCCCTACAATTAATTCTTGTTGAGAAACTTTTGGCATTTGATATATTTAGTTTGTTTGAGAATCTAAGTTTAATCTAGAGGTTAACTTTGATTTTAATGTTGCGTCCAAGACTGCTATTACAGCGAAGGATATCTCCTGAGTGGATACTAAGGGTTAACAAACATCTTACCCAAAATTGCTGATAATAAATTAAGTTTTATAGATCAAATGTTAAAAACATCAGCAAGTCGTTCCCTGATTACCCTAAACGTCGTAGGATAGATCAGGAACCGCCAATGACTAATTTTTTCCTTAACTAACTCATCAGAAGGATTATAATGACTCAAGCTAATTCTAATTTAAGCGTTGATGAGGCTCTCAAAATTCTCAAAGATTATAGCTGTCTTCAGATTAAAATTGTGGATTTTGCAGCCGATAAACATAAATTACGCCAAGCAATCAAAATCGTTTCAGATTTATGTGAAACAGAAAATATTGGTATTTGTGCAGATAATTTTCAAGAAGGATTTACAACCCTCGAAAGTTACCTGAAAGCTTTAGGATTATGTGAAAAATTGGAAAAATTGCCTACTGCCCCCCGAGGAACTCCTATTTATATCAAATTTAATACAGAAACCATGTCCTATTATGTGGATTATTACGCAGGAAGTTATCGGGGAGTCCTCATTTCTTGCCAATCTGATAACCATAATTTAGTGGGAACCTACGGGCATTTTCCTCTCAATTTATTTGCATAATTCTTGTCTATTTCTCTCACCTTAACAAGTTTCTAGGTTATGAAATTTGGTATTATGGAAGAGAAACCATTGTTAGTTAATTTCAGATCCAAAATATGGGAGAAACCATCACCTTATTATCGAAACGAGAAATTGAAAAAATGCGTCAGGCCGGACGTTTAGCAGCACAACTTTTGGACCATTTGACCCCCATGGTTAAACCAGGGGTTACTACTTTAGAACTTAATGATGAAGCGGAAAAATGGACTCAAGCACACGGTGCAATCAGCGCGCCTTTAGGTTATCATGGTTTTCCCAAATCAATTTGCACCAGTGTTAATCATGTGGTTTGTCATGGTATTCCTAATGCAAAACAGATCCTCAAAGAAGGGGACATTATTAACATCGATGTTACCCCTATTTTAGATAGTTATCATGGCGATACTTCCAGAACTTTTTTTGTGGGGACTCCCTCTCCTTTGGCGAAAAGATTAGTAGAAGTGACTGAAAAATGTTTAATGGAAGCCATTAAAACCGTTAAACCAGGGTCAAGGATTGGGGATATTGGTGCTATTATTCAAGAATGTGCTGAACCCCAAGGTTTTTCTGTGGTGAGAGATTTTGTAGGCCATGGTGTTAGTAAAGTTTTTCATACTGCCCCCAAATCCCCCATTATGGTAAACGAGGAAAGGGTAAAAAATTACGCAGTGGGATGGTATTTACTATCGAACCGATGATTAATGAAGGTACTTGGGAAGCAGTTATTTTAAAAGATGGTTGGACTGCTATTACTAAAGATCGTAAATTATCCGCACAGTTTGAACACACTATTGCTGTGACAGAAACAGGAGTAGAAATCTTAACCCTTTCTGATTAATTATTAATTAACAGGGTAAAATGTCATTTAAACTATGATTAAAGTTCTTCACTTTTCAGATATTCACCTCGGTAGCGGATTTTCTCACGGAAAAATTAACCCTCAAACTGGTTTAAATACCCGTTTAGAAGACTTTGTTAACTCTTTAAGCTTATGTATTGATCGGGCCATCAATGAACCCGTTGACCTCGTTTTATTTGGGGGTGATGCCTTTCCTGATGCCACTCCACCTCCTTATATTCAAGAAGCTTTTGCTGCTCAATTTAGACGCTTAGCTGATGCGGATATTCCCACCATTTTATTAGTAGGAAACCACGATCAACATTCTCAAGGAAATGGAGGGGCCAGTTTATGTATTTATCGTACTTTAGCGGTTCCTGGTTTTATTGTTGGCGATAACTTAATTACCCATAAAATAGCCACTAAAAACGGTGATATACAAGTCATTACTTTACCTTGGTTAACTCGCTCCTCTTTGTTGACAAAATCCAAAACAGAAGGGTTATCTTTAGACGAAATTAATCAGTTATTAATCAAAGCCTTAGAACCAGTTTTAGAAGAAGAAATTAGGAAATTAGATCCCGATATCCCCACCATTTTATTAGGTCATTTAATGGTTAGTCGTGCTAGATTTGGGGCAGAACAATTTTTGGCTGTGGGACGAGGTTTTACCATTCCTATTTCTTTATTAATTCGTTCTGAGTTTGATTATGTCGCCCTAGGCCACGTCCATAAACACCAAAATCTTAATCCTAATAATGATCCCCCTGTAATTTATCCAGGTAGCATTGAAAGGGTTGATTTTAGCGAAGAAAAAGAAGAAAAGGGCTATGTTTTATTAACCCTAAAAAAAGGAGAAGTTGATTGGAATTTTTCCCCCTTACCTGCTCGCCCTTTTCTGACGATCAAGGCTGATATTTCTCAAGCAGAAGATCCCCAAAGTGCATTGGTTAAAGCCATCGAAAAAAAGACCATTGAAGAAGCAGTTATCAGGGTTAATTATCAGATTCGTTCCGAACAATTAGAGCTAATTAATAATGCTGTAATTCATGAAGCTTTAAAAGCTGCCCATAACTATACCATTCGTCCTGAAATTATCAGTCAATTATCTCGTCCTCGTCTTCCAGAATTAGGAATCGGGAAAAGTTTAGATCCCATCGAAGCGTTGAAAACCTATCTTGATAATCGAGAAGACATCAAAGATATTGCCGAGGATATGTTAGAAGCAGCAGAATTACTATTAAATGAAAGTTAAACCACTGATCACGAAGACATTTTATTAAACTTGAGGGGTTCAACCTCAGCCACTTTGGCAGCTTGAGTTGCAGATGAGGTGACAGGGGAAGCGGAAGAAGCTTGAATCACTTCTGGGTTGAAGCGATAACCCACATTGCGAACCGTTTGAATTAAACTGGGTTGACGGGGATCTGTTTCAATTTTTTTGCGTAGAGACAAGACATGGGTATCGATGGTACGAGGGTTATCGATCGCCTCTGGCCAAGCCCGTTGTAGCAATTCTGAGCGACTGAGGGGGTTTCCTTCAGCTTGTGTCAGGACGTAAAGTAAGCTAAATTCTTGAGGGGTTAAATCCACAAAATCACCCCTAAACTGCACCCGACGTTGTACCAGATCAATTTTGAGGTCACCATAATCGAGAAATAAAGGAGCAGAAGCTACACGCACCCGTCTAATCAAAGCTTCCACCCGAGCCATAAATTCCTGCATTCCGAAGGGTTTAGTCAGGTAGTCATCGGCACCAGCTTTCAACCCTTTGACAATATCTTTTTCTGTACTCTTTGCCGATAAAATAAGGATCATGGACTGCCTTTGTTGATGGAGCCATTGGCACAACTCCAGGGGATCTCCGTCAGATAGATCAGCGTCAAGGATCACTAAGGTGGGTTGACGGCGGTTAAAGACACTACGGGCCTGTTGCAGATTAGCACATTGTTGGGCGGTGTAACCTGCTTGTTGCAGATGCCAGCCTAATAATGAGCGTAGATGAGGATTCCCCTCAACAATAGCGGTATAAATGAGACTCACCTTAGTTTTCGTCCTTCTAGTTTGACAGTCATTAGCCTAACAAACGTATTGTCAGGAGTTTGTAACATCTGTTACCTGGTTTTTGGGCATTTCCTAAGAAAATCTTAAGTTTTTGCAAAATTTATTGCTTTGTTGTCCGATTTGTCAGTATGGTTTTCAAATGTGTGAGACGAGTGTAGAATACAAGGTGACGAATCGGTAAAATTTTCTTAAATTTTTCGTCCATCTGAGATTGTCGCTTGTTTTCCCGTTAATGATTTATTAAAATCAAAACATTTATCTGTTATCAACATCTCTTTAGGTCATTTCTCTCGATTGATTATGCTACAACATCCTTTGGCAATTCGTTATTATCAAAACCTTACAGACAGCATGGTAGATCTGTGGAACAGAGGTCGCCGCTTTGATGAAATTCAGTGTTACATGGACGGTTACCTGGCCTGTCTGCGTCAGATAGACGTTTTAGAACCCTATTTAATCCATCATTTAGAAGAAGATGCTGTGCGTTTTCTCCGAGATCCTTCTAATTTTGAGTTACCTGCTTTACAACCGGAAACCGATTATTATTAAACACCCGCTTTGTTCTCAGTATGTTCAAAGAAAATGCAATTATTATTATAGACTTTTTTCAATTTATATGTTGGCCCGCATGAGCGGGCTTATTTTTTTAGGAAGCTAAAGCCACTTCTATCATTTGCTGTAGTTCACCTTTTTGGTACATTTCGTAGACAATATCCGCACCGCCAATAAATTCTCCGTTGATATAGACTTGGGGAATGGTTGGCCAGCTAGAATACTCTTTAATTCCTTGACGAATCTCTTCATCCGCTAAAACGTCCACGGTTTCATAAGAAACCCCCAGGCTGTTAAGAACTTGTACTACATTATTAGAGAAACCACATTGAGGCATTAACTTAGCACCCTTCATAAAGACCAGGATTTTGTTATTGTTAACAAGTTGGTCGATTCTGTCTTTGAGTTCTGGGGTCATACTTTACTCCTTATGCTTAACTGATTTATTTTAATGATAGTATCGTTTTATCATTGGGCAGCTTCCCAAGCTTGAGGGGTGTAAGTCTTGAGGGCTAGGGCATGAATGACATTAGATGCCATAGCGTCTTGAACTGCGCCATAGACCAATTGATGCTGCTTAACCATGGTTTTTCCTTCAAACTCAGCAGAGACAACGATCGCCTCAAGATGATCGCCTCCACCAGTTAGATCCCTAACCACGACTTGAGCATCTGGGAGTTGGGCCTTAATCATATCTTCAACTTGTGTCAGTGCAACCATTGTTTTTTCTGTGGAAAATGAATAAAAATAATACAATCAGTTTACAACTTATTTTATCAAAAAATAAAAAAGATGATGACCATTTGGGTAAACGAACAAATTGATCCGTCTGGAATAGTCTATTCCTGTATTGCTTGCTGCGATCAAAAGTCAGCAGAAGATTGTCACGAAACCTGGTTGAATAACCTGACGGAAGCACAAAAACAACAAGGATGGGTTGCGACTTTAAGAACTGTGGACTCTTGGGATGAGGTTCCTGTTAACGCACTAAAATTAAGTGTTTAAATTTATAAAATTAGTTAAGATATTTGACAATTTCATTTGAATATGCTTCTAAGACTTAAGAAATTGATTAGATTCCTTAACCCATTATCATTTAATAGCCCAACCTATCCTCCCAAAAAATACGATACTTTTGAAGGAGTTTTTAAGCCCACATTGCTCACTATTTTAGGGGCAATTATGTACCTAAGAATCGGTTGGGTTGTAGGTAACGCTGGCTTATTTGGAGGGTTAGCAATTGTCTTATTATCCGTGAGTATTACCTTAGCCACTGGGCTTTCTATTGCCTCTATTGCTACAAATACTCGTATGGGAGAGGGGGGACCCTATGCCATGATTTCTAAGTCTTTGGGGTTAGAAATAGGGGGAAGTGTGGGTCTTCCTTTATTTGTTTCCCAAGCTTTAGCTGCTGCTATGTATATTTTTGGGTTTCGAGAAGGATGGTTATTTTTGTTTCGGGATCATTCCCCTTTAGTAATTGATTTAGTAGCCTTTTTTCATTTTTATTATTGCTTATATCAGCGCTTATTTCGCTTTTAGGGTTCAATATTTAGTTCTGATTTTGATTATTTTATCCTTAATTTCTATCTTTTCTAGTTCTATAACTTGGGAAACTACCGGAACTTGGTAAGATTGGGGTGATTTCCCTAACACTAATTTTTGGGGTGTTTTTGCCGTCTTTTTTCCTGCAACTACTGGTATTATGTCGGGGGTTAATATGTCAGGAGAACTAAAAAATAGTCGTAAAAATATTCCTATAGGAACCCTTTCTGCTATTGGACTAAGTACGATTGTTTATATTATTTTGTGTTGGTGGGTAGCCCGTGCAGCCAGCCCTCAAGAACTTATTAATAATTATACTATTTTAATCGAAAAATCTCGTTGGCAACCTTTAGTATTAATGGGGTTACTAGCAGCAACATTTAGTGCTTCTTTATCTTCTCTAGTGAGCGCACCCCGTATTTTAATGGCCCTGGCTAAAGATGGGGTAATTCCTTGGGGCAATAGCTTAGCTAAACTCTCTAAAAATGGGGAACCTCGTCGGGCTTTATTGGTAAGTGCGACCCTGGTTTTACTAGCTTTATTATTACGGGACTAAAATGCAATTGCTCCTTTAATAACCTTATTTTTTCTTCTAACTTATGCCACTATAAACTTAGTGGTTTTAGTGGAATCTAGTTTGAGTTTAATGAATTTTAGACCACCATTTAGAGTGCCAATCATTGTTCCTTTATATGGAATAATTGGCTGTGTTTTGGCTATGTTAGTGATTCGTCCTTTTCTGAGTTTAGTAGCTATTACTATCGTTTTTGGTATCTATTTACAGTTAGTTAGCGTACCCAAAGAAAAACGTTCTACTGATGTGAGAAGTGGTATTTTTGCTGCGATCGCTCAATGGTCAGCTATGAAAGTAATACAATTAGATTTAACCAATGTTAGGGCTTGGAAACCAACTTTTTTAGTTCCCATTGAAGACGGTTCTCAATTATTAGGAGAGTTTCGTATCTTATTAGGGTTTGCTGAATAAAAGCAAAACCCTATTCTTTAAAAGGTTACACCCATATTCGCGATCGCAAAAAAGATCAGCTTTGTCGGCTACAAACCGCTATAATTGGTAGAAACACCTCCCAGTTGTTGGTCAAGAACAAATGTATCGAAAAGAGGAGCAACCTTTACCGCCCCCAGAAAAATTTGAATTACCTTTCGAGGGCAAATTGTCCCCCAATAATCGTTGGGTAATCATGGCAGAGTTGATACCTTGGGATGATTTTGAGGAAGAATATACTAAACTTTTTTCAGCAGAAAAAGGTGCGCCAGCCAAACTATTTAGAATGGCATTAGGGACATTAATTATTAAGGAAAAATTAGGAACAAGTGATAGAGAAACTATAGAACAGATTAGAGAAAATCCCTATCTACAATACTTTATAGGTTTAAATTGTTATCAACAAGAGCCACCACTGGAATCTTCAATGCTAGTTCATTTTAAGAAAAGAATTGATGGAGAATTGATAAACAAAATCAATAAAAAAATAGTAAAAAGAGAAATAGACAAGAGTGATAAAGAAGTAAAAAAAAAGGATTGTCTCCAAGAAAAAGGAGAAAAAATAAAAAATAAAGGTAAACTAATTTTAGATGCGACTTGTGCGCCAGCAGACATCAAATACCCAACGGATTTAGGCATATTAAATAAAGCCAGAATTGAGACAGAAAGAATAATAGATAATCTTTATAAACCATTAAGAGTAAAATTGAGAAAAAAGCCGAGAACTTCTAGAAAAATTGCTAGAAAGGAATACTTAAAAGTAGCTAAAAAACGAAAAGTATCTTATCAAGAAAGAAGAAAAGCTATCGGGAAACAGTTAAAATACCTTAAGAAAAATTTAGGAAATATAGAAGACTTAATTCAAGCTGGGGCTTCCCTGGAAAATCTGAGTAAAAGACAGAAAAATTGTCTAGAGACTATCAAAAAAGTTTATGAACAACAACAGTCAATGTGGGAGAATAAGACCCAGAGTGTTCCTCAAAGAATTGTAAGTTTAACTCAACCGCATATTCGTCCAATAGTGAGGGGAAAAGCAGGAAAACCAATAGAGTTTGGAGCTAAACTCTCAGTAAGCTGTGTAGATAACTATGTGTTTCTAGACAAAATAAGTTGGGAAAACTTCAATGAATCTTGTCATTTAAAAGAACAAGTAGAAAAGTATAAAGAAACGTTTGGCTATTATCCCGAATCCGTCCATGTAGATAAAATTTATCGAACTAGGGAAAACAGAAATTGGTGTAAGGAAAGAGGGATAAGAATCAGTGGTCCGAAGTTAGGAAGACCTCCGAAAAATGTCAGTGAAGAAGAAAAGAAACAAGCCCACTCCGATGAATGCTTCCGTAATGCTATTGAGGGAAAGTTTGGACAAGCTAAACGAAGATTTAGCCTAAATCTCGTGATGACAAAACTCCCTGAAACCTCCATTACATCTATTGCTATTACATTTTTAGTTGTCAATCTTTCTAAACTTCTGAGGCAGTTTTTGTCGCTTTTTTTGTCCTTATTTACTAATAATAGAACAGGGGAACTCATCAAACCGCCTTTCATTAATTTTGATTATACTTTAAACAATTTTTATGTACTAAAACTTATTGATTTGTCAGAAAATTCTTGGTCAAAAGTGGCATAAATTTTGGAGAAACTTTTTCAGCAAACCCTTATTAGATTTATCCCAACCGGAAGGCTTTTTACAACTTTTAGGAATTTCTATGAATAGTCACGAAAGAGACTTATCATTACAGCTTCAAGAACTAGCAAGTTCTTTTCGTCACCATAAACTATTAACTACTATTTCTGTAATGAGGGTGGAACAAGAAAGCGAAGGAATTATTGCTGCTTTACAAGCATTACAAAGCGCATTTTTCCGCCCTAATATTCTTTTTTTACGGTTTCCCAATGAACCCAGTGACTGGGAGCAATTATTACCTGTTTTTAAAGAAGCAAAGCAACTAAAAGTCGGCGTTATGCTCTTAGGATTACATCCCAGTGCAGGGTTAGGAAGAATGGAAGTTATTAATCTCTGGATTCGTCCTCAACTAGATGATTTACCCATCATGGAACGGTTAGAGAAAGGGAATACAGATTTAGCTATTTTGATGTCTTTACGCTTAGCAAAAGCCTGGAAAGGGGAATTAAATATCATTTCAGTTATTGATAAAGAAGAAGATAGACAAGAGACCGAAAATTATATCAATAGTTTAAAAGATTTATGCCGAATTCCTAGAACAGCTAAAAGCTTGATTATCGTGGGAAAATTTCCCGATTGTATTAAGCAAACCCCCCAAGGAGACATAGATTTTATTGGCTTACAATCTATCCCTGATTTTCAATTTGTCCATCAAATGATCGACATGACAGGTTCCTCTTGTCTGTTTATGAGTGATTCAGGGAGCGAAAGCGCATTAGCATAGAAATTCTTTTTTACTATCAATCACTAATTGATCCAAAGCTTGCTGCATTTTGGTCACCACTAAATCGTAACAAGTATCCACATAACCGCGATCGTTGGCTGCTTCCCTACCATAACGCTCAAAGACAATGGGGGGACAAACACGGGTGTGCATCGGTATAGGAAGGGGAATATTCGGTGCTGGTCCAATGGCAATACCCCAAGGTAAGCCAAGATAAATGGGGAAAATTTGTGGATCAGCTTTATCCAAGCGAAGTATTCCCCACTCATGCAAGATTTTCAATTGTTCGTAACAGTCGCCGATCACAAATAAGGTTTCGTGGGACCCTACAGAAATGACGGGAATAATAGTGACATTTTCTCGTAATGCCAGCTTAATAAAGCCTTTACGCCCTGCTAATTCAATTTTATGGCGATCTCTGTAAGGGCGAAATACATCTTCTGCACCTCCTGGATAGACTAAAACACTAGCACCCTTTCTCAGTGCAGCAATAGCGTTTCTAGGATGGGCTCGCACTGCACCAGTCTTCATGGCCCAGTCAACTACAGGAGAGTTCATTTTCCAAGCAGACTGGTGCATTAACCCATAGCATAAACGTTCGGTGCCAAAGCGACGAAACCAGTCGTACATCATCATGGAAGTATCTGGAGATGCTAAACCGCCATTATGGGAACCAACCAGTAAAATTGGTCCTTGGGGCGGAATATGATGCCAACCGTCAGTTTTTACCCGAAAATAGTAGTCATAAAACCATTTCCAGTAGGGCATCATCTCTTCTATAAATTTGGGATCTCGTTCGTCAAGGGACCATCCCAGTCCTTGCTCTGAGGTTTTTGAGGATTTCATATAGTTATTTCTGATAGGCTTTGTAAACTTATGTTACAACAATATCCTGATGATTTTCTAGGGGTGAAGTCAGTTATCAGTTATCAGTTATCAGTTATCAGTTATCAGTTTTTCACTCCCCACACCCTCCCATCACCCCATCACCCCGTCACCCCGTCACCCCGTCACCAAAGACTCCCAACTCAGGTTGTGTTAGTCTACTTTTTGGGCATAATTCGTTATATAAATTATGAGAAAACTCTATTTTTTAGTACCAGGAACAGGAAAAAAGTTTGCTTGTGGGGGGCTTTTTGCTGAATTAAAAGCTTTTGAGTTAGCTAAGCAGGTTGTTACTTCTCAGGTTGTTACTTATCGGCAAAAAGAAAAAGATCATTTATATTTAGACGATGTTCTCAAACAAAACAATTTAGATGACATAATTTTTGTTATTAGTTGGGGTTTTGATGTTCCTAAATTAGCTAAAAAATTACAGTTTTATAATGTCGTTTATCATGCCCATAGTTCTGGTTATGGGTTTAGATTACCTTCTCATGTTCCTATTATAACTGTTAGTCGTAATACCATGGGCTATTGGGGACAAAAATCACCTAACTCTTTAATCTACTATTTACCTAATCAAATTTCTGATGAGTTTAGCAACTTGAATTTAACTAGAGATATTGATGTCTTAGTACAAGCAAGAAAATCATCTGATTATTTATTAAAACAATTAATACCTGCCTTACAAAGTCAATGTAATGTTACAGTTATTAATAGTTTTGTGGATGATTTATCTCAACTTTTTAATCGTTCTAAAGTTTATCTTTATGACTCAGCAGAATATTGGGCGCAACAGCGAGTTAGTGAGGGTTTTGGACTACAACCTATGGAAGCTTTAGCTTGTGGTTGTCAAGTATTCTCTAGTATTAATGGGGGACTTTCTGATTATTTAGATCCAGGTTTTAATTGTTATAAAATTGCTGGTTATTCAACAGAGTATGATGTTAAACGTATTTTAAAAACAATTAATTCACCTCAAAAATTAAGCTTGTCTTCCCATATTTTAGCAGAATATCGTAGTGATAATATTATTAAACGATTAGAGATTATTTTATCAGAAATCAATTTCTTCTTTGACCATAAGCAACAATTTTTAGGAGATATTAATGACTTGACTAAGATAAAAATGGCTAGATTATTTCTCAGAAAAGTGATGAAAAAAATTGTTAGCAAGTAACATTCAAACCATATTAATTAATGAGCCATTATCCATTATCGATTATCCATTGATAATATTCTCCATCCTTTGATTAAATTCCCTTGCATTACTGTAGAAATAGCTTTTAAAATTTTAAATTCTTCTACATTTGGATCAATTTTAAGGGCAGGTATTAGGGCATTTTCTGCTGCTTTGGGTTGCCAGTTGTAAAGATAAACAAAGGCAAGATAAGCATGATGATAGGGGTTGTCTGGAGCAATTTTAATTAGTTGTTTTAAAGCAGCGATCGCCCCTTGGGGATTTTCCTGTAATACTTGGGATAATACTAAACCATAATTCCAATTTAATTGATGATTTTCGGACTCATTATTTAAGCGATATTTTAAGGCAATTTCTGTCTGTTTAAGATAGTCTTGAATGGGATCATATTGATTCAGACGGCCTACTTTTTTAAAGATAGGATCTAACCCTGGTATTCCTTGACCTAAATTAACAGAAATTTCTCTTAATTGCGTGTTTAAATCTAATTCTGGAGCGGGAATTTGCTCGAGACTATTATTAATTTTTAAAGTTACATCAGGAACAGGAATTGAATAACTTTCATTGGTGTTACGATTTAGATAAATTGCTTTTAATATATACTCACCATCTTTTATATTTTTACCTGGGAATATTGCCATGTTTTCAGTTACTTTAAATCCTTTATTTTCAGCTAAGTTACCCCATAACATTCCGGCTCCAATTCCATGATCATGTATCCAAGTAACTTGATTAGGATCTGCTTCTTTAGGATACCATGATAATAATACTAATCCTTGTTGTAAATCTGACCAATTTCCTGACCATTCATAGGTAATAGGAATAGGAAAATTACCAGAAGCTTCTTCAGGAAAAATAATCTTATCTAAACTAATTTTATTAATAGCTTTTTCAAGAGGTTTAACCTCAAACGATATTTGGTTACGGTGATATAGTTTAACTAAACTTTGATCTGGCATTTGCCAACTTTTAACTATACTAAAGTTTGGATTATTATCTAAAGTATCAGCAAATTTTAATTGATTTTCTCTAGCAAAACCGTTATCCCCTGTTTTGCTGAGAAACCAATCAAAAGACTTACTATCTTTGTCAATGTAATCCTGCTTATTTCCCAATTCTCTGCCGTAAACCTGAAAATCAGCTAACTGTCCATAATAATTTATAGTACTATGGTTGATAGAATCAGTATTAGCAATTACTCCTAAATTAACGATTTGATAAGGATTTGTTTCTCGTGCGGTTTTAATAATACTTTTCACAGGTATTTCTTGACCTAAATAGGGACGAAAACTAACTCCAGGACTCAAAAGTAAGGATAAATTTTCAGTTCCAGGAATGGGAAATAAGTTAGTAATCATCACTAAAATTGCTATGATTACTGTTACCCCTCGCACCGCTTTATATTTTCCTCGCCATTGGATTAAACCATAGCTTAAAAATACTGCCAAAATTGGCAAATAGGACATGATATAGCGTGTATCTTTATTAAAGATTGCCGAACAAATTAAATAAGAACCACCAAAATAAATCCCTAACCATTTAATACTTTCTCTAAGTTTTGATCTGTCAATTTTTTCTTTATTTTTAGGAAATCTTCCCAAGAAATTTAATAATAGTCCCACCAGAGAAACTAATAATAAAACCCAACCGATCGCCTTGGGTAAATCTTGCCAATAATAAGTCCAAGCAGCGAGAGTGTTAAGGGGTGGATCTCCTTCAAAAGTAGCAGGAATAGCATTAGAATTTTGTACCGTACTAAATAAATAAATCCAGTTAGTTCGATACCAGGGAAACCATAGTAAACTAGAGACAAGAAAACTAACCCATAATTGTAAAACTCTTTCCCACTTTTTACTCCAGAGATGAGTAATACCTAAGTAAAGTAAAGGAATAAAAAGGAAAAACATAATACTCTGTTTGCTTAATAAAGCAAGTCCCCAACCTAATCCAAAAAGGATAGTCCATAACCATTGTTTTTGTCTATTTGTTTCCACTTTCCAGAAGGTTAAACAGCAAAAACAAGCAACGGTTAACGTCATTGAGGGAGTATCGATCAGAAACTGTAAACGGGTTTGATATAGACGAGGAAATAACATCGATAACCCCGCACTCCATAACCCAACTTCTGAACTAAATAAAGTTTTTCCGATGAAATAAATTGAAACAATTAAAATTCCGTTGTATAATAGATTGGAGAGCAGGGCTTGATCGTTGCCTAAGCCAAATATCTTCTGAAAAAAGGCACCAACAATATAAGTGAAAGGAGGATATTTTGTAGATATCATCCAAAAATTACGCCACCATTCTCCGTTGAAAATTTCAGGAGAATTCAAACTGTAAAAATATTGTAGAGACTTAGTTAAATGATTACTTTGATCCCAAGCAGGAAGAGAATGATCTAAGATTAACCATAAGCGATCGCATAAATTACCTCCTAACCATATTAATCCTAGAATTATCCATGCAGGGGTGTGAATAGAAGAAAATCTTTTAGCTAACATAGGTAATGGTTATAATTAAGGCATTCAATTATAATATACTCAATGATAGACGAAAATTTAGGGATAATTGTTCTTTAAACCTTATCTAGCAATCAGTTTTCTGCGTTTAACACTTCGACTACCCTCAGTGTTAAACCCCTAAAAAAACGCATTCGTAGGGAAATAATACTATTATGTCCTGACATATTTTCACTTTTTACATATCATCATTGACTGCTATCTATGAAAAAAATAAAATTATTTTTCGTCTTTTCTCTTATTTTATTCCCTTTTTTAACTGTTACAGCACAAACCCAGACTATTGATGAAAACAATCAAGATGATTTATCAATCTTACTCAGTAATTTATCTTTTAGGGAGATTGAAAATATTGCAAAAAAAATTGCTGATGCTTATTTAACTAAGCAAAGTATTACAGAGTTTAACCATAACTTGACATGGGAAGACGCAAACAGTATACAAGAAAAATTAATCAATATCTTAAGTTATTCTCAAGGTGAATTAATTGGTTATAAAGCAGCATTAACCAATAAAAAAGCGCAAGAAACTTTTAAAGTTAAGGAACCCCTACTAGGAATATTATTAGAGAATATGCTATTACCTTCAGGAATAACAATTCCTGCTAATTTTGGTGCTAAACCGATGATAGAAGGGGATTTAATGGTGAGAGTTGCTAGTAAAAAAATTAACGAAGTAACCACGCCTCAAGACACATTAAAATATTTAGATGCAGTAATTCCTTTTCTCGAATTACCTGATTTAGTTTATGATAAAAATATCAAGGTTAATGCTGAAATGTTGATAGCAATTAATGCCGGTGCGAGATTAGGAGTTGTTGGTGAGGTTATTACTATAGATAGAGAAAATATTAAAAAAGATACGCTTAAGGATATTTCGGTTAAGTTAATAGATGAGTCAGGAGAAATTATTGCTCAAGGAAACAGTAATGCTTTATTAGGCGATCCCTTAAATGTAGTTTTCTGGATAAAAGAACAATTAAAAGCTCAAAGAAAAACCTTAAAAAAAGGCGATTTATTATCATTGGGTAGTATAACTCCATTGATACCAGTAGAAATAGGAAAAACTATTAATGCTCAGTACACTGGTTTGGAAAAAGATCAAGTAATAGAAGTATTTATTACTTTTGAATGATTACAACCCTTCACTTTAATAGTGAAGGGGATAATTTTTCGGCAAATTAAAATGTTGTCAATGGTTGTCCACGATGATCATGATGAAGGTGGGCAAAATTAATTATTAAGTGTCCTCATCCTCTGTCTTCAGCATTTGCCCACCCTACGGATTTTAAAAATTTGGTTTAACTATTAAAATTAAAATGAAGGGTTGTTTTAAAATAGAATCTTTATCTATTTAATATAAAGAGTCAGATAAAAAAGTAGATTTTTTTATTAATTTTTGTAAATCCCTTAAAACCTTTTCTAGTAATCACTTCCGACTTACAATTATAAAGATTACATAAACCTTGGTTGAGGTCTATATTATGGTCGCATCCTCTGAAAAAAATACCGTTGAATCGATCTTACATGAAGACCGAGTCTTTCCTCCTGCTGCGGACTTTTCTAATAACGCACATATAAAAAGTCTTCAAGACTATGAGCAACTGTACGAAAAAGCCAAAAGCGATCCCGAAACCTTTTGGGCAGAACTAGCAGAACAAGAATTACATTGGTTTCAAAAATGGGATCAAGTGCTAGACTGGAAGCCACCCTTTGCCAAATGGTTTGTCAACGGCAAAATCAATATGTCCTATAACTGCCTCGATCGCCATCTTACCACTTGGCGACGTAACAAAGCAGCTATTATCTGGGAAGGGGAACCAGGAGACTCTCGTACCCTAACCTATGGGGAACTCCATCGGGAAGTTTGTCAGTTTGCCAATGTCCTCAAAGATATGGGAGTAGAAAAAGGCGATCGCGTGGGTATTTATATGCCTATGGTTCCCGAAGCAGCGATCGCTATGTTAGCCTGTACTAGAATAGGTGCGCCCCATAGCGTCGTTTTTGGGGGGTTTAGTGCCGAAGCATTACGCGATCGCTTAGAAGATGCAGAGGCCAAAGTCGTCGTCACTGCTGATGGAGGTTTCCGCAAAGATAAGATCGTTCCCCTAAAATCAGAAGTGGATAAAGCCCTAGAAAATGGTGCTTCTAGCGTCCAAAAAGTGATTGTAATACAACGGACCAAACAAGACATTACCATGGTCTCAGGACGGGACTATTGGTGGCACGATCTCCAAAAAGATGCCTCCCCTAAGTGCGATGCAGAAGTAATGGATAGCGAAGATCCCCTCTTCATCCTCTATACCAGTGGCAGTACAGGGAAACCTAAAGGCGTTGTTCACACCACCGGAGGTTATAACCTTTACACCCACATGACCACAAAATGGATCTTTGATCTCAAAGACAACGATGTTTACTGGTGTACTGCCGATGTAGGTTGGATCACAGGACACAGTTATATTGTCTATGGTCCCTTATCCAACGGTGCCACCTCCTTGATGTACGAAGGAGTTCCCCGTCCCTCTAACCCTGGTTGTTTCTGGGATGTAGTGGAAAAATACGGAGTCAACGTCTTTTATACCGCACCCACTGCTATTCGTGCTTTCATCAAAATGGGAGAAGAGTTACCACAAGCAAGGGATCTCTCCTCTTTGCGTTTATTGGGAACAGTAGGAGAACCCATCAACCCCGAAGCTTGGATCTGGTATCACCGCGTTATTGGTGGGGAAAAATGCCCTATTGTGGATACTTGGTGGCAAACCGAAACCGGAGGTGTAATGATCACCCCGTTACCCGGCGCAACACCCACCCAACCGGGATCAGCTACACGACCATTCCCTGGCATTATAGCCGATGTGGTGGACCAAAACGGTAATGCAGTTCCCGATAACACCGGAGGATATTTGGTTATTAAGCATCCTTGGCCCAGTATGTTACGCACCGTCTATAATAACCCCGAACGCTTCCAGAAGACCTATTGGGACCCTATTCCTGAAGTTGAAGGTAAACCAGTCTATTTCGCTGGTGATAGCGCGCGACGGGACGAAAAAGGCTATTTTTGGATTATGGGCCGGGTAGATGACGTGATGAATGTCTCTGGACACCGTTTGGGATCGATGGAGTTAGAGTCTGCTTTAGTGTCTCATCCTGCGGTTGCTGAAGCGTCGGTGGTTGGAGTTCCCCATGAGATCAAAGGGGAAGATATTTATGCTTTTGTTACCCTAGAAGATCATTACAGTCCCAGTAATGAGTTAAATAAGGAGTTAAAGCAGCACGTTGTCAGTGAGATCGGTGCGATCGCTCGTCCGGGTACTATTCAGTTTGCTGAAGCACTTCCCAAGACGCGATCGGGTAAGATTGTACGACGTTTCTTACGTCAAATAGCAGCGGATCAAGACATTGTTGGTGATAAGTCTACGGTAGTTGATCCTAGTGTTTTAGATAAGTTGCGAGAGAAAGTTTAATTGTTAGTTTAGGGTGGGCTTTTTTGAGTCCACCTTATTCGTTTACAATTAAATTACCTTAGCTTTTAAAAGAATATGTTGAATGAATTAAAGACATACTCAGGTATTTTAGGTTTTATTACTGTTTTACTATCTTACGGAGCAAACGCATTTTATGGGGATGTAAAAGCTGTATTTGTTGTTTTGGGTTTAGGAATATTGTTGATTTTATATTGGCTATTATGGGTTACAAAACAATTAAATAGAAATCATAAATTGATGATTCAGACTTATCAAGGTTCTATACAAAAGTTAGAACCTTCTTCAAGTGAAAACCATCCTAAAGCCTGGGAAAAATTAATTAATTGGAAAGAATCGCCCCTAGATTCTAAACCTAAAGCTGCTATTGTGGGACATATTTCTGGTTAAAATTGTGCTGAAATAATCCTAACAGTTGGCTTTGTAACGGAAGAGTATTTTATTCTTTATGCACATAATCCAAATAACGCACCAGTTGAAAACATTGACCTAGATGTTGAAATTATAGCTATTATATAAGGGTTCATTAGCTCTTTTGTAGGGTGCATTAATGAAATGTAATGCACCAAAACCTTGTTATTATTCTCACCTATTTTCTGGTGGATTACGCTCTCGCTAATCCACCCTACGGTAACTTATATCGCTCTTTTGTAGGGTGCATTAATGAAATTTAATACACCAAGTTATTGTTATTATTCTCACCTATTTTCTGGTGGATTACGCTCTCGCTAATCCACCCTACGGTAATTGCGCTCGCCTTTTTTTCGGGTGCTATAATGCAATGTAATGCAACAATTTCTTGTTATTATATTAAACTATTTTTTGTGGATTACGCTGTCGCTAATCCACCCTACGGTAACTGCCATCGCCTTTTTGTAGGGTGCATTAATGAAATGTAATGCACCAAATTCTCGTTATTATATTAAACTATTTTATGGTGGATTACGCTACCGCTAATCCACCCTACGGTAAGATTGATAATTATTATTCTTGAAGGAGAAGACTATTATCGTTAATCTACTGCCTTATGTTGATAATGCTAAGGTTGATATTGGTAAACTGCGTGATTACTGTCTTAACCCCGATCATGATCATGGGAAGCATAAAGCTCGTTTATTTTCGTCAATTTTAGGAATGAACACTGATAATGCTGAAGAATTACGTCAAATTATTTTCAAGGTAATCAAAACCCATGATGCTAAATTAGGGTTTGCTGAAAAAGTTTCTCCAAAATTTATGCCACTTTTGACCAAGAATTTTCTGACAAATCAATAAGTTTTAGTACATAAAAATTGTTTAAAGTATAATCAAAATTAATGAAAGGCGGTTTGATGAGTTCCCCTGTTCTATTATTAGTGAATAAGGACAAAAAAAGCGACAAAAACTGCCTCAGAAGTTTAGAAAGATTGACAACTAAAAATGTAATAGCAATAGATGTAATGGAGGTTTCAGGGAGTTTTGTCATCACGAGATTTAGGCTAAATCTTCGTTTAGCTTGTCCAAACTTTCCCTCAATAGCATTACGGAAGCATTCATCGGAGTGGGCTTGTTTCTTTTCTTCTTCACTGACATTTTTCGGAGGTCTTCCTAACTTCGGACCACTGATTCTTATCCCTCTTTCCTTACACCAATTTCTGTTTTCCCTAGTTCGATAAATTTTATCTACATGGACGGATTCGGGATAATAGCCAAACGTTTCTTTATACTTTTCTACTTGTTCTTTTAAATGACAAGATTCATTGAAGTTTTCCAAACTTATTTTGTCTAGAAACACATAGTTATCTACACAGCTTACTGAGAGTTTAGCTCCAAACTCTATTGGTTTCCCTGCTTTTCCCCTCACTATTGGACGAATATGCGGTTGAGTTAAACTTACAATTCTTTGAGGAACACTCTGGGTCTTATTCTCCCACATTGACTGTTGTTGTTCATAAACTTTTTTGATAGTCTCTAGACAATTTTTCTGTCTTTTACTCAGATTTTCCAGGGAAGCCCCAGCTTGAATTAAGTCTTCTATATTTCCTAAATTTTTCTTAAGGTATTTTAACTGTTTCCCGATAGCTTTTCTTCTTTCTTGATAAGATACTTTTCGTTTTTTAGCTACTTTTAAGTATTCCTTTCTAGCAATTTTTCTAGAAGTTCTCGGCTTTTTTCTCAATTTTACTCTTAATGGTTTATAAAGATTATCTATTATTCTTTCTGTCTCAATTCTGGCTTGATTTAATATGCCTAAATCCGTTGGGTATTTGATGTCTGCTGGCGCACAAGTCGCATCTAAAATTAGTTTACCTTTATTTTTTATTTTTTCTCTTTTTTCTTGGAGACAATCCTTTTTTTTTACTTCTTTATCACTCTTGTCTATTTCTCTTTTTACTATTTTTTTATTGATTTTGTTTATCAATTCTCCATCAATTCTTTTCCTAAAATGAACTAGCATTGAAGATTCCAGTGGTGGCTCTTGTTGATAACAATTTAAACCTATAAAGTATTGTAGATAGGGATTTTCTCTAATCTGTTCTATAGTTTCTCTATCACTTGTTCTTAATTTTTCCTTAATAATTAATGTCCCTAATGCCATTCTAAATAGTTTGGCTGGCGCACCTTTTTCTGCTGAAAAAAGTTTAGCATATTCTTCCTCAAAATCATCCCAAGGTATCAACTCTGCCATGATTACCCAACGATTATTGGGGGACAATTTGCCCTCGAAAGGTAATTCAAATTTTTCTGGGGGCGGTAAAGGTTGCTCCTCTTTTCGATACATTTGTTCTTGAGCAACAACTGGGAGGTGTTTCTACCAATTATAGCGGTTTGTAGCCGACAAAGCTGATCTTTTTTGCGATCGCGAATATGGATGTAACCTTTTAAAGAATAGGGTTTTGCTTTTATTCAGCAAACCCAAATTAGGACGAAAGGATAAATATGGTCAACGTTATACTTGGACTTTGGACAAAAAAAGTTTGTTAGCGTATATTTTACGCTAAACTAAAATCCCAAAATATCGGCTCTGTATCAGTCAATAAAATTTGCTGACAAATAGGGCTAATCTATAGATTCTGAGGAAAACTAAGGAGCTTTTAAGTTTTCAGTTGATTTTTTGCTCCCTTTCTTGATAACATCATGACGAGTTCGTGGGGCTTTTTTGTAACCTTTAATACGTCCGGAAGAAAAACCTCGACGTTTGGGAAATTTGGCGAAAGTCCCCAAGGTCGTAATTATTCTTGAAAAGTCTCTTTGAACTAGACTAGGGGTGATTTTGATGGATTTATTAGTCTTCAAATACTGTTCCCAATCACGGGGTAAAACCACAGCTAATTTTCTGGCAGCCCACAAATTTACATAAGAAAGAAGTGTTAGTTTAAACCAATTTTCTTCATGATGTACATCGGGAGTTAAATAAGATGTCATCAATAATCTTAAATCGAAAAAGATGTTCCATGTCATAACGTTGTCGATAACAGTGATAACAATCAACTAAACTTAACTCATCGCGCCGAGAACCAATAACAATAAGCCACATAGGTTTCCAAATACTATTTCTTTCTTGAGCTCTGACAACAATCTGGAGTAAAGTAAAGGGGTGATTGTTCATTTTATAGTTTTTAGTTCCTCTCATTAACATCTGTTTCCATCCCGAAATAGTCACTGTTAATTGACGACCTTTTTTCGTTGTAAAGGGAACATGATGAACTTCATCAGGTTCAGTCCAAGTTTGGTCATCTTTAAGGTCAAATTTATCCCCATACCAACGGGGATGTCCCGAAGTTTTGGCTTGATTTGGGTCCCGAATAAATTGACGATAAAAAACTCGGTCACTTCTAACTCTTGTAATAGTAACTACGTCTTCATGCTTAACTTGTTCCCCAATAAAATCCTTTTGGCTGTAGTCACTATCAGCCACTAAGACAGATAATTTATCAGAAAATAAAGAACTTTGCCAGATTTTTTTTAGTTGTTGATTGCCTTGATTTACTCCTTTATGTTTAGAGGGGACTCGCTCTCCTGATAAGGGGACAGCCCAAGGGACTTTTTCTGTGTCTATTTGGTCAGGTAAAGCGCAGACAACGGAATAACAATGTCCAATATTAATGGGTTTATTTCCCTTAATTGGATTGGGGTAATGAATAAAGGTTTTATCCGCTAACGTTTCGGCAAACGGTCGTGGACAGGGAGTTCTGTCAATACCAAATAAGTTATAATGTTTTGAAGTGGGAGGAATTGTTCTCGATACTGCTGAAAATAAAGTCTCAATTCTCTGTTCATAATTAGGGTCAGTTTGAGTGGGTAAAAACTCTTGAATTCCTCTATATAAACTGTTATAATCTCTTCTAAATAAAGGATTGAGAGACAATTCAACGACTGAGTGAGCTTGTTGGTTACTGGAGAGGGCATCGAGTAATTCTATAATAGTTTCTTTTCTAGCTTTTAGTCCTTGGAAGAGGTTAGACCTCCACACCAGGAATTCCTCGACAGACGTAGCCGTTTCATTTTTGGTCATTTTTGAAATTTATTACCTTATAAATTAGCGGAATATATACGCTAACATCAAAAGAGGTTGTTTGTTACAGTTAAGGCTAATGTCATCACATTCCGAACTTAAGACCAGTCAAGATGTCCACCTGAGAGCCAAACAAATTAAGAGTCTAATTCGCTCTCTTAAACAGAAAATAAAGAAAATTGAACGGGAAGGGGAAGTAGCACCAGCTAATTGTCATATTATTCGTTATCAGGTTAATGGAAAGGGAACAATCTACTGGTATTATAAACTACAGGCTGCTGAATCAATTTTTCCTATGGCCACTAATAATGAGAAAAAAAACAAATATAAATATTTAGGACGAGCCGGAAGTTCTGCTCATATTGATGCTGTAGAAAAACTCACTAGAAGAAATCTCATTGATGAATTAGAACGAGTCATTCAATCTCTAACTGAAAGCTACTTAGATATCTATATTGGAACCGAAACTGAATGAAGCTATTTAATATTTAAAATCCCCTAAAAAGATGGAAAGAGAGTTTTTAAAATCACCTTAATTCTCTATTTTAGCTCTGGAGATATGTTTAGCGTAAAATTTACGCTAACAATTGTTTTTTATCCAAAGTCCAATTATACCATAGATTTTACACTGAAATGGCAAAACAAAAGTGCAATAATTAGAACAGGTTGGATTATCGAAAATAATTCTAAAATTCCAAGATTAACTACTTGCTATCCCCTTTAATTTTGTGGAGGTCAAATACAATGAAAACTGATAAAATAAAGTTACTTGATGTGGTTGCCTTAACTGTTGATCTTCCTGAAGAGCAACTATTTAAAGGTCAAGTCGGCACAGTTGTTGATATTTTAGCCGATGGAACAGCTTATGAGGTTGAATTTAGCGATCGCAATGGACGAACTTACGAATCTCTTGGACTCAGTGCTGACCAATTTATGATACTACACTTTGAACTAATTAATCCTAAGATAGTCTCTATCAAAAAGTAAAAATTATAGAAGATGAGAAGGTAATTTAATGTCAGAAATTAATTATGCTCAAATGTCAGACAAAGAACTTAGAAAATATTTCTTAGAACATAAAAATGAGCAATCTACTTTACAAGCTTATTTCCAAAGACGAAATCAACAACCAAAACAAGTTATTACAAAAGTTGGTGATCCTGATTTTGATTTAAAAATAGAACAAGCTATTAAATCAAAAAAGAGTTATCCAATTAATTGAAGGAGAGTAAACATGAATTATTCTATGGTTATTTATCCCTGTGAAGAAGGAGGGTTTGTTGCTGAAATACCTGCTTTAAAAGGATGTCTTGCACAAGGAGAAACCCTAGAAGATACCTTGCACGAATTAATGATTGTTCGAGAGTTATGGTTAGAAACTGCTCAAAAATCGGGAAAAAAACTACCTGATCTTGAAGATGCGATCGCTAAAGTTAAAACCCTCAGCTAATTAAATAGGGTTTGCTGAATAAAAGCAAAACCCTATTCTTTAAAAGGTTACACCCATATTCGCGATCGCAAAAAAGATCAGCTTTGTCGGCTACAAACCGCTATAATTGGTAGAAACACCTCCCAGTTGTTGCTCAAGAACAAATGTATCGAAAAGAGGAGCAACCTTTACCGCCCCCAGAAAAATTTGAATTACCTTTCGAGGGCAAATTGTCACCCCAATAATCGTTGGGTAATCATGGCAGAGTTGATACCTTGGGATGATTTTGAGGAAGAATATGCTAAACTTTTTTCAGCAGAAAAAGGTGCGCCAGCCAAACTATTTAGAATGGCATTAGGGACATTAATTATTAAGGAAAAATTAGGAACAAGTGATAGAGAAACTATAGAACAGATTAGAGAAAATCCCTATCTACAATACTTTATAGGTTTAAATTGTTATCAACAAGAGCCACCACTGGAATCTTCAATGCTACTTCATTTTAGGAAAAGAATTGATGGAGAATTGATAAACAAAATCAATAAAAAAATAGTAAAAAGAGAAATAGACAAGAGTGATAAAGAAGTAAAAAAAAAGGATTGTCTCCAAGAAAAAGGAGAAAAAATAAAAAATAAAGGTAAACTAATTTTAGATGCGACTTGTGCGCCAGCAGACATCAAATACCCAACGGATTTAGGCATATTAAATCAAGCCAGAATTGAGACAGAAAGAATAATAGATAATCTTTATAAACCATTAAGAGTAAAATTGAGAAAAAAGCCGAGAACTTCTAGAAAAATTGCTAGAAAGGAATAATTAAAAGTAGCTAAAAAACGAAAAGTATCTTATCAAGAAAGAAGAAAAGCTATCGGGAAACAGTTAAAATACCTTAAGAAAAATTTAGGAAATATAGAAGACTTAATTCAAGCTGGGGCTTCCCTGGAAAATCTGAGTAAAAGACAGAAAAATTGTCTAGAGACTATCAAAAAAGTTTATGAACAACAGCAGTCAATGTGGGAGAATAAGACCCAGAGTGTTCCTCAAAGAATTGTAAGTTTAACTCAACCGCATATTCGTCCAATAGTGAGGGGAAAAGCAGGAAAACCAATAGAGTTTGGAGCTAAACTCTCAGTAAGCTGTGTAGATAACTATGTGTTTCTAGACAAAATAAGTTGGGAAAACTTCAATGAATCTTGTCATTTAAAAGAACAAGTAGAAAAGTATAAAGAAACGTTTGGCTATTATCCCGAATCCGTCCATGTAGATAAAATTTATCGAACTAGGGAAAACAGAAATTGGTGTAAGGAAAGAGGGATAAAAATCAGTGGTCCGAAGTTAGGAAGACCTCCGAAAAATGTCAGTGAAGAAGAAAAGAAACAAGCCCACTCCGATGAATGCTTCCGTAATGCTATTGAGGGAAAGTTTGGACAAGCTAAACGAAGATTTAGCCTAAATCTCGTGATGACAAAACTCCCTGAAACCTCCATTACATCTATTGCTATTACATTTTTAGTTGTCAATCTTTCTAAACTTCTGAGGCAGTTTTTGTCGCTTTTTTTGTCCTTATTTACTAATAATAGAACAGGGGAACTCATCAAACCGCTTTTCATTAATTTTGATTATACTTTAAACAATTTTTATGTACTAAAACTTATTGATTTGTCAGAAAATTCTTGGTCAAAAGTGGCATAAATTTTGGAGAAACTTTTTCAGCAAACCCTAAATAGATCACTATATTTTGAAATAATCCCTAATGGAGAGATAATTTAATGTCAGAGATTAATTACGATCAAATCTCAAAACAAGAACTTAGACAAGATTTCTTAGAACAATTAGTATATTATAAAATAATCAAAATTAAGCTAATTTAAAAAAATCATGAAACAACAAAAAGACTGCCATCATTGTGAAGGAAAAGGATACATCGAGATCCGAGATTGTACTGGAGATATCCAAAGAGAGGAAACTTGTGTTTTCTGTGGAGGAACTGGTCAAGCTATTCAGGAAAAGGTCCCAATGACTTATAGGGCTGTTTGATTTTTCAGAAGGTTCACAGGCGATCGCTAAAATCTGCACTACTGGTTCAACGATAATACAAAAAACCCTGCACACAGCAGGGTTAACAAATACTTGAGCTTAGATCAAATTAGGGTGATCAGAGTTTAGAAAGAGAAGGTTCCACGAAGGGTTCCAATTACTTCATCGTCAGCACCTTGGATGTTAACAAATTGGTCGGGGTTAGAGATCCAAATAACACCAGGAGTCAGAGAAATGTTATCAGTAAGTTGGTAACGGTAGAAGACTTCTGCAGTGATGGGGTTACGACTAGGAAGGTTAAAGAAACCTTGTCTTTGACCCAAGTAAGGACGTTGACGACCACCATGATAGGGTTGAACCCCTGCAAAGATACCTAAGAGGTTTCCTTCTTTGAAGAGATCGGGGAAGGCGAAACCGCCACCACCAGTCCAAATCTCAGCACTCTTACCACGACCCATGAAACGAACGTTGGTGAATGAACCAAAGGCACTGAAGTTCAACCATTCAGCAACACGCCAGGTTAACTGACCACCATAACTGTTGGTTACTTTACCACCAATGTCAAAGGGGTTAACCTGTAGGGGATCGTTGGAGTTTGTGCCGTTGGTGTTATAAACGTCGGTAGGGGTTCCAGGTTCTCCAACAGAACCAAGAGCAAAGGCGTTGTTTAACTCAGAACGAGAGAAGTTAGCAAACGAGGTTCCCACTTCCCCAGGACCGGTAGGAATACCTTGACCAAAGATGGGTGAATCAGGTTTGTGGTAAGCGTGAACGTAAGTAAACGCAATATTGAATATATCAAAAAGATTACCGTTGATTTGAGCCAAAGCACCGTAGTTACCGTTGAATAAACCGTTACCACCAGCACTTTCACTGTATTCTTGACAAGTTGCCGGGTTAATACCGTTAACTAATCGGGAGTTACCATCGCAGTTACCCTCAAATCCATCTCCACCACCGTTTAAAGAAGGATCGTTAGTAGTACCTGCTAAATAACCGAAGCTAACAGAGGTAGGACCAAGTAAACTTTCCAGGAAACCAAGTTGGAAGCTCATACCAGCACCACCACCACCACCGATGCGGTAGATGGGGTTACGTTGAGCAAATGTACTTAAAGAACCTTTACCACCGTCAAAATCCTCGAAGAAGGGGTTTAAGGTAGGTACGAAGTGGTGCCAACGTCCACCCCAAGGAGCGACGTAGGTGTTGATTCTCCAATCTTCTAACGGCTCAATGGGAGCATAATAACCAACCCAGTCGATGGTTACATCGTTATTCTCTTCGTTACGACGGGGACCAATGTTAAAGGTTTGGGTCGCAGTGGGGTTGATTAAAGTGTTTTCTGCGAAGGCAATACCAATGGGTTGACCAGTGTTGGGGTTGAGAACCCGTAGGTTAGGCTCGTTTAAGGTGAAACGGTCTGTTCCTGTACCTGTACTGGCTGATAAACGGGTAACTAAGAGGTCTTCTCCACTGAAACTGGTGTTGAAGCTCAAACGAATACGGTCTTGAAATACTGCTTGGTTATCTTCAGAAGAACGACTACCACCAGCCGCGGTTACAGCCATGATTACTTCCCCAACCAACTTGGTTGTGGTGGAGAATTGGTGATCTTCTAAGAAAGCAACCCGTCCTTCTAAGTTATCTACACGAGCGCCCAAAGCAGCTAATTCTGCTTCAAATTCCTGCATTAAGCGTTTGAGCTTTTCGATATCTTCCCGAAGTACCGCAACATTTTCTTGGATTAAACGTTCCATTGTATTTAAACAAGCGTTTAAACCTGCGGCGAATTCCCAACGGGAGGTAGCGCGGTTGCCTCGGAAGGTACGGTCGGGATAACCCACAATACAACCGTAACGCTCAACTAGGCTTCTTAATGCTTCATAAGCCCAGTCAGTGGGGGAAACGTCCCGTAGCTCACTGACGCTGGTAACCTGCTCGTTGGCGTTGTTAGAGAGACCCTCTTGGCTGTAATTTTCAAGCTTTTCTAATAATTCATCCTGTGCCTGGGCAATTTCTAAGCCTTGGGTGGCACTTTCACTAAACAAGGATGATGGGGCATTTTCAGCATTTGCAGAATTGGCCGCAAGAGCCATCCCCAGAACTGCTGGACTAACCAGCATGGTTTTCCATAACGATTTTAGCATTTTCAGCTTTCCTCACACCATATAGATTGACTACAGAGTTCATAGCCTCACTCACCACCCCATTATACACAGCTTTTTTGGATTGGTTCACAGATAAGTTGAAATTTTATTAGAAAAGGTACTTAATAAATTTTTCTAATAGTTTATTCTAAAACAGTCCTGCTCCTCACCTTCCATGCTGGTATATTTAACTAGGGTTGTGTGTAGTGTAGCGTTTATTTTTGTCCATTGACCACTCTATGTTAGAAAATTAGGAAATATTTAATCTTTAGCTAGGTAACGAATGAGTATTACTTCTCTCCTACAAAGCTTTCAGCGTTTTGGTGTTCACTTAGGGTTAGATCGGATTAAAACTTTACTAGCTCAATTAGATAATCCTCATCAACATATTCCCATTATTCATGTTGGGGGGACAAATGGGAAGGGTTCCGTTTGTGCCTATTTATCCTCTATTTTAACGGAAGCTGGTTATAGAGTAGGACGTTATACATCTCCCCATTTAATTGATTGGACAGAAAGAATTTGTATTAATAATCAACCTATTGCAGAATCTGAACTAGAAACTATTTTAATTAAGATTAAAAACTCCATTAATACGACTCAAGATATTCCCACACAATTTGAAATTATTACGGCAGCAGCTTGGGTTTATTTTTATCAGCAAAAAGTGGATATTGCTGTCATAGAAGTGGGTTTAGGGGGTCGTTTGGATGCCACTAATGTTTGCCATCGCCCTTTAGCTACAGTGATTACTTCTCTTAGTAGAGAACATTGGCAACAGTTGGGACCAACTATTACAGATATTGCCGGAGAGAAAGCAGGTATTTTTAAGTCAGGATGTACTGTAATTATGGGTCAAGTTCCTGACGAAGTCAAACCAGTTTTTCAGTCTCATATTGATGCTTTAAATTCTCCCTGTACTTGGATTGAACCTGCTACTTTAATAGATGAAAATTTGGTTGTATATGAAAACATTAAATATTCTTTGCCCTTATTAGGAAAAATGCAGTTAAACAATTCTGCTTTAGCTATAGAAGCCATAAAAATTTTACAACAACAAGGGTGGAATATTACCAAAAAACATATTCAGCAAGGAATTAAAAAAACTCAATGGTTGGGAAGAATACAATGGATTAAATGGCACAATCATTCTATTTTAATCGATGGTGCGCATAATCCTGCGGCTGCGAAAATGTTACGCAATTACGTTGATACCTTAGATAAATCTGTTATTTGGATTATGGGAATGTTATCCACCAAAGAACACGATAAAGTTTTTCAAGAATTACTAAGAGCCAAGGATAGTTTATATTTAGTTCCTGTTCCTGACCATAGTACAGCCAAGCCTGATTATTTAGCAATATTAGCAAAACAAATATGTCCCCAGTTAACAAGAATTAAACCAGAAAAAAACATTTTTTCTGCTCTAGAAAAAGCCACAAATGAACAAAATTCTCAGCAAGTAATTGTTATAGCAGGTTCTTTATACCTGATTGGGCATTTTTTAGGTAATCTCCGCTCAGATAGCAGCAAAGGTCACAATAATTAAGTTATAATGAGAGAATAACTAACTCTACCATCACACCCTCTTATTTATGCTTGATTCCTTACAAACTGAAATTTATCACCTTCAACAATTTGCTAATCGCTTAGTTTCTTTACAGCTTGATCACCTGGGATTTGTTAGTATTGCTATCATATTCTTAGCAGGACTATTAACCAGTTTAACCCCTTGTATGCTCTCTATGTTACCCATTACCATCGCTTATATTGGAGGGTATGAGTCTCAAGGAAAGTTACAGGGAATGCGTCAATCTGCTTGGTTTTCTTTGGGGTTAGCTACTACTTTAGCCGGGTTAGGAATTCTAGCAGCATCATTAGGAAAAGTTTATGGACAAATTGGTGTGGGATTACCCATTGTTGTGAGTATTATCGCAATTTTAATGGGGTTAAATCTTTTGGAAGTTATTTCCTTTCAATTTCCCTCTTTAGGAGAAACAAATTGGATTACTGAGGAGCTTCCTCCGGCAGTTCGTTCCTACTCTCTGGGGTTAACTTTTGGGTTAGTTGCCTCTCCTTGCAGTACCCCAGTTTTAGCAACATTATTAGCTTGGGTTGCCACTAAACAAGACTTAATTTTAGGAGGTGTATTATTATTAGCTTACACCGTGGGTTATGTCCTGCCTTTAATCTTAGCAGGAACCTTTACAGCAACCCTGAAAAAGTTGTTAGAATTACGTCGTTGGTCCAGTTGGATTAATCCTGTAAGTGGAGTTTCTTTAATCGTATTCGGGATGTTTTCCTTGTTATCTCGCTTACCATTAAATAACTTCTCCTAAAATTATCATGTTAAAGGGTTTAAACCAGTTAAATTATCTTCCCCAAACTTAGATAATAATTTCTTCCTCCAATCATATCTTGATAGAGGAAATAAATATAATAAACCTAGCAAATAATGGAGCTATTGGTTTATAATTGAAGTAAGAATTGTTGTGAAATATGACTATATCTGATTCTCCTCAAACCACAGAAAATCTGTCTTCACTAAAACAAGCGTGGCGACAACTTATCAAAACAGTCGCGGATCTTCGCTTAGCCATTGTTTTACTATTAGCGATCGCCGTATTTAGTATTAGCGGAACTGTTATCGAACAGGGAGAAAGCATCCCTTTTTACCAAGAAAACTATCCAGAAGATCCGGCCTTATTTGGCTTTTTAACCTGGAAAGTTATCTTAATATTAGGACTCAACCATGTTTATACAACCTGGTGGTTCTTATCGATCTTAGTTCTTTTCGGCACTAGCCTAACAGCTTGTACCTTGACCCGTCAATTTCCGGCACTAAAAGCAGCAAGAAAGTGGAAATTTTACCAGAAACCCCGACAGTTTCAAAAGTTAGCTTTAAGTACACAATTAAACGTTGATAATCTCGCTTCGGTTAACGAGACTTTACAACAAAAAGGCTATAAAACCTTTCAAGAAAATCAATCTATTTATGCCAGAAAAGGCATTATCGGCAGAATAGGCCCCATTGTAGTTCATGCTGCTATGTTAATCATCTTGGGGGGTGCTATTTGGGGGGCATTAACAGGATTTTTAGCCCAAGCGATGGTTCCCGGTGGTTCTGAGTTTAAGGTTAATAATATTATCGAAGCAGGTCCCTTATCTCAACCGCAAATACCGCAAAATTGGGGAATTCGGGTGAACCGTTTTTGGATTGACTATACCCCAGACGGAACAATTGATCAGTTTTATTCTGACCTTTCCGTGATTAATAACGATGGGGAAGAATTAAAGCATAAAAAAATATATGTTAATGAACCTTTACGTTATGGTGGGGTTACTTTTTATCAAACTGATTGGGGAATTGCGGCTGTTCAAGCGCAGGTTAATAATAGTCCTATTTTTCAATTACCTATGGCTCCTTTAAATACTAATGGAAACGGGAGAATTTGGGGGACTTGGATACCCACAAAAACCGATCTAAGCGAAGGAGTTTCTTTGTTAGCCAAAGACTTACAAGGAACCATGATGGTTTACGATCAACAAGGGGATCTTTACAGTGCAGTTAGACCTGGAATGATCTTAGATATCAATGGGGTAAAACTAAAAATTCATCAATTAATTGGTAGTACAGGGTTACAAATTAAAGCAGATCCTGGTATTCCTTTTGTTTATGCTGGTTTTGGTTTATTGATGATGGGTGTGATTATGAGTTATGTTTCTCATTCCCAAATTTGGGTATTACAGGAAGATGAACGTTGTTATCTTGGAGGAAAAACCAACCGCTCACAAGTCACTTTTGAACGGGAATTATTAGGGATTATCGACTCATTGGAAACAACAAAAAGTTAACTTAACCAAATTAACCCACCAATGATGACAACAAATAATCCTAAAGCTAAGCCAATAAACCCGTTATCTTTGGTGTCCATTTGAGTAGTATCTTCTAGGTTCAGAGATGGTTTTTCCAAGGGTTTAGTAACAGGTTTCGCTTGGATATAACGGGGGGTTGGGTTATCTTCTGTGTTAGTAGTTGTAGGAATTTTTGTCATCCATTCTTCAGGACGTTTTAATTGAGGGGCTTTGAGAATATATAATATACGTTGACTTTGTTGACGAATAGCTAAGTTAGGGTGAGCGGTTAACTCTTGACAAAGGGCGATGGCATCCTCTAACTTATTAATTCCTTGATAAGCAGTCACTAAAGAAAGTTGAACTTCTCCTCCTAATTTTGAAGATGGGTTAACCAATGATTTAGCTTCTTCGAGGGTTTTGACGCTACTACGATATTGTCCTCTGTCTAATAATGCTTGTCCTTCTTGATATTTTAGTTGAAATTGTTCTAACTTAGAATCCATGTTTTAATAATTTTACTTTTTCATATTTTAACAGGTTTAGAGAGGGAGTCAGAGACAGTTTTTAGTAGTTGGTGATGTCTCACCATTTGTTCATGAATTAAAACAGGTAATTTAATCTCTTCTCCTATCCCCATTTTAGAACTAGATGGCGGAAAAATCATCAAATCAAAAGGAGTCCAAATCACGGTGACATCAATCTGATTTAAAGTTGTTTCTATATCCTTGTTTAAGTCCTGTAAAAATTGACTGTTGGGACGCATTTGTTTAATCCCTGGATTAGGTAATACATAAGCAGTCATTGTTCCATTATTAGGGGCAGAAATATTGATGTAACGTTGAACTTTTTTAATTCCCCCAAGACGTTGTAAATAATAGCGAGTTACCAATCCACCCATACTAAAACCAACTAAATCAATGGGTTGTTTAGGGAAAAAATTGTTATTAACATAATTGTCAACTTGTTGAGCTAATTGTTCAAGATGACCATTCCCATTATTCGGGTTAAGAGACAAACGATGAACCTCCCAACCTAAATTAGTAAGATATTTGGTCATTCTGTTAAATTTAGCAGATGTGTTATAAATTCCGTGAATTAATAGAACTGGATTTCGGTTATTGTGATTCATAAATAGGGTTACTCATAGAGGATATTTGTCATATAGTTTAAATTGATTAATAATTGAAACAATAAAAACTTTTTGATTTCCTATTCTGATAAAATACTACCATTAGTCATTCAACGATTAAAGGTAAATCATGGGTAAGGTTTGGGAACTAGATTTTTATTCACGACCAATTTTAGACGAAAATAAAAAGAAACAATGGGAAGTCTTGATCTGTGAAACCCAGACAGATAGCCAAGGATCGTTAGAAGACGGGTTTCGTTATGCTAAATTTTGTCCCCCCAAGACGGTAAACTCTATGTGGTTAAGGGAAGCGATAGAAACAGCCATGGAAAAAACAGGAGAAGCACCCAGCAAAGTCCGATTTTTCCGTCGTCAGATGAATAATATGATTGTTAAAGCTTGCGAAGATGCTGGCTTGGTGGCTACTCCCAGTCGTCGTACCTATACCCTAAACCATTGGCTTAAGCAACGTCAACAAGACTTTTATCCCAGTCAAGAGGGTTACAACGAAGCAGCAGCAACCAATGCAAGTGTCGCTTATCCCGCACTAGATGCGATCGCATTACCAGATGCAGTGAGAGGCGATCGCTCCGATAAATGGACCTTTGTTAGTCTCGAAGCATCGGCCTTTGAGGAGATGAAGGAATGGGATATACGCTTTGGAGAAGGGTTTCCCCTCGCTTTAGCCGATCTTTCCCCTGATACAAAAATTCCTGGGTTTATCATCTATTCTCAACGGGCCCTACCCTTAGCAGCTTGGATGTCAGGTTTAGAATTAGTTGCTCTCAAGTTTAAGTCTAAACCCCTGCCTATTCTTTCCCTAGAAACCGGCTTGAGCGATAGTTGGATTTTAGCAAATTTAACCGATCAAAGCGGCGTTGCAGAAGGGAAGGGGTTTGAAGATACCAAAAATAAAGCTGAAGGAGTTCATTTTCTGGCCATTCAACCTCGTCCCGATGTAGAAACATTTAGCGGTTTTTGGTTGCTCAAAGACGATTAAGAAATCGGAGTTCGGAGTTCGGAGTTCGGAGTTCGGAGTTATGATTTTGGAAAAGAAATCATAAGTGTTTTAGACTCCTCGTTTTTACTACTTAATCTATTAATTGTCTTATATTAGACTCAGGTTAATAAAATGGCCTTTAGAATGGGAGGCAAATAAGGAGAACACTTACACTTAATGTAACCATGAACACTAATGTAGCTTTACTTAACGATCACTGCATGATCCCTGTGATCAAAACCCCTGAAGATTATCTCGTCTTTCGCATCACTCCCCACGATACTAACCGTTTAGCGATCGTTTTTGATAGCAGTATGGCCGATGATTCTTTGACGGTTTGTGTGGAAATATTTGATCCAGGAGGAAGTACCCCAACCCATCGCCATAACTTCGCTGTGGAAATGTTTTTTATCCTCAAAGGCAAAGGTTTAGCGGTTTGTGATGGGAAAGATATTCCCTTACATCCAGGGGATAGTTTATTAGTCCGTCCCACCGGTATTCATGAAATTAGAAATATTGGCCAAGATCGTTTATACGCCCTCTGTTTTATGGTTCCTAACGAAGACTTTTCCGAATTAATTCGTAATGGAGTCAGGGAAAGTTTCGACGAAGAAGACTTACAAGTTTTACGAGGGGGTTGATGCTGCTCCCCAAAAAAATACCTAATATTATCTAAAATTACTCATATCAGTAGCTATATTTAATAAATAAGTAGGTTATTGTGTTTAAAACCCTAATATAATACAATTAAACTCAACAGTTTTGGTCATTATCTCAAAAATGCCATGTTGTTAGGCTTTAAGACCCAACTTAAATTAAATCAAACCCAACGTCAACAACTGGCTCGTCATGCGGGTGTCGCTCGTCATGCTTACAATTGGGGCAATGATTTGTGTCTGGCTATTTTAGACCATAATAAGAATTGTTCAGACTCAGAAAAAATAAAATTTCCTACAGCAATTGATTTACACAAATGGTTAAACAAATTAGTTAAACCGCAGAATGAATGGTATTATGATGTGTCAAAATGCGCTCCACAATTTGCCCTGAGACATTTAGCCTTTGCTTGGCGTGATTGCTTTAACAAAAAGAAAAAAAGACCACAATTCAAGAAGAAAGGACGACATGATAGTTTTACTTTAGATGGAACTATCCGCATTCTATCTTCTCATTTAATCCAAGTACCCGTCATAGGAAAACTGAAAACTTATGAGAGATTACCTACTATTCATCAACCCAAAAATGTCACTATTAGCAGAGAAGCTGAACGTTGGTTTATTTCTTTTAGAATAGAGATAGATTCCATAACTACCGACAAAGAAGTAGATGTAGTAGGGATAGATTTGGGAATAAAAACCTTAGCCACACTATCTACAGGAAAAGTTTTTGAAGGAGCATACTCTTATAGAAAGCTGTCAGGTAAATTAGCTAAACTTCAAAGAGAATTAACCCGAAAAAGCTTCGGTTCGTCTAACTACCAAAAAGCTAAATTAAAAGTTCAGAAACTGCATAGAAGAATTGCTAATCTCAGAAAAGATACATTACATAAATTGACATCAAACTTAAGCAAAAACCACGCAGTAAATGTGATAGAAGATTTGAATGTATCAGGAATGATGGCTAATCATAAATTAGCGAAAGCAATAGCAGATATGGGGTTTTATGAGTTCAGAAGACAGTTGGAATACAAAAGTAAATTATACGGGTCAAAACTTGTGGTAGCAGATAGGTTTTATCCTTCTAGTAAAACTTGTTATAACTGTGGAGAAAAAAAAGACTCATTGCTATTATCTGAAAGAGTGTTTTGTTGCGGAAAATGTCATTATCAAATAGATAGGGATTTAAACGCAGCAAAAAACTTGGAAAAACTAGGCCGAGCTACGACCAAAGTTACGCCTGTGGACAAGTCAGAGCCGACTCCCTTGGATGAAGCAGGAAGTAAAATAGACTCAAACCAAGTTATCATGAGCCTAAAAACTTCATAAGTAAGTTTGAGTAAGTTTTATATAGCGGTAAGTTAAGGGGAGACTTGGGAGACTGGGAGACTGTTTGTTTCTCATCAAGGTCAAGTTTTGCTAATATCGTTATGACTAGGCGCAAGGAAAAGGTAAACTTTGAATGAACCTGTAACTACCCTACAATCCAATAACCGTAAAGAGTTGCGTCAATTGGTGTGCAACCAATTAGCCATATTATTAGAACAAAGTAATTTACAAGGGGCAAAAGCCCTCTTGGTTCCCGTGCAACCGGTAGATATTGCCGAAGCTATCGAAGGTTTACCGGAGTCAATGCAGGTGATCGCCTTCCGTTTATTGCTGAAAGAAGAAGCGATCGCCGTCTATGAAAATTTAGATTCCACGGTTCAACAATCTTTGGTTGAACAATTCAAACAACAGGAAGTTAGGGATATTGTGGACCAAATGTCCCCGGACGATCGGGCCCGTTTATTTGATGAGTTACCGGCCAAGGTAGTGCGTCGTTTACTCGAACAGTTAAGCACCGAAGAACGGCAAAACACGGCTTTATTATTAGGCTATGAGGAAGATACCGCCGGACGCATCATGACCCCGGAATATATCTCCCTCAAACAAACTTTAACCGTTGGGCAAACCCTAGAAAAAATTAGAACCTTAGCCACTGCCTCAGAAATTGTTTACTATCTTTATGTAACCGATGGCTTTCGTCGTTTAGTAGGCATTGTCTCTCTAAGAGATTTAGTTTTATCTTCCCCAGACATAAGTTTAGAGGAGATCATGACCAAAGATATAGTTTCTGTCAACACCATCGATGATCAAGAAGAAGTAGCCCGGGTGATCCAACGCTACGACTTATTAGCTGTTCCCGTGGTGGACAACGAACAAAGATTAGTGGGGGTTGTTACCGTTGATGATGTCATCGATATCTTAGAAGAAGAAGCCACCGAAGACATTTATGCTTTAGGTGGGGTTCAAGCTGATGGAGATAACTACTTTCAGACTAATTTATTGACAGTAGCTCGTAAACGGGTGATGTGGTTATTAATTTTGCTGTTGACTAATACTGTCACCGGCACCATTATTAAATCCCAAGTGGGTTTACTAGAACAAATGGCCATTCTCACGGCGTTTATTCCCCTTTTAACAGGCACAGGGGGCAATGTTGGCGCTCAGTCTTCAACGGTGGTTATTCGTGGTTTAAACACTGACGATATCAAGGATCTTGGTGCTGGACAGGTTATTTTAAGAGAGTTGATGGCAGGGGCTTTATTAGGGTTAGCATTGGGTTTATTAGCTACGGTTTGGGCTTATGGGTTACAAGGTAACTGGTTAGTTTCTATATGTGTTGGTATTAGCTTAGTGGCGATCGCTATTTTAGCCTCTGTTGCAGGTTCAGCTTTACCCTTTGTATTTCGCTCTTTTGGTCTTGATCCTGCCTTGATGTCAGCCCCTTTTATTACTACAGCAGTAGATGTAGTTGGGGTGTTAATTTATTTTTCCATTGCTAGATTGATTCTAGGTCTTTGAACTTTCTAGTCTTTACCAAACTTAATAATACTTTTGACCCACTAAGCCTTAGATTAATCAATAGGTGTAACTTTGTCACTGATGGACAAGTTACGGTTAAATGTTTCAGGATAGGTGTTAAAAAGAAATTATGAGCCCAATAACAGCAGACGTTACCACTCCTCAACAAACTTCTTTACCCCCCACAGACGCGAAAACAAGGGTTAGTGATTTTATGAAAACCCTTCAAGATGAAATTTGTCAGGGACTCGAAACAGCAGACGGCGGGAGTACCTTTCGTCAGGATAGTTGGGACAGAGAAGAAGGTGGAGGTGGCCGTTCCCGTGTTATCAGAGATGGTAATTTTTTAGAACAAGGTGGGGTTAATTTTTCAGAAGTATGGGGAAAACAGTTACCCCCATCCATCTTAAAACAGCGTCCCGAAGCAGAGGGACACGGTTTTTACGCCACAGGGACTTCTATGGTATTGCATCCCCGTAACCCTTATGTTCCCACGGTTCACCTCAACTATCGTTATTTTGAAGCGGGGCCTGTTTGGTGGTTTGGGGGTGGTATTGACTTAACTCCTTATTACCCATTTGCTGAAGATGTAAAACAGTTTCATCAAACTTTAAAGGAAACTTGTGATAAACATCACCCTGAATATTATTCGGTGTTTAAACCTTGGTGTGATGAATATTTCTATCTTAAACACCGTCAAGAAACCCGCGGTGTAGGTGGTCTTTTCTTTGACTATCAGGATGGAACCGATCCCTTATATCGTGGTCCCCATGCTGATAAGGCAGCAGCCAAATATAGCAATCAATTACCCCCTCAAGAAAACCGTACTTGGGAAGATTTATTTGCTTTTGTTAATGACTGTGGACGGGCTTTTTTAACTGCTTATCTTCCCATTGTTGAGAAGCGTCGTAACACAGAATATGAGGACAAACAAAGACAGTTCCAATTGTATCGTCGGGGACGGTATGTAGAGTTTAATTTAGTGTACGATCGCGGCACAATTTTCGGTTTACAAACTAATGGTCGTACAGAATCTATTTTAATGTCTTTACCTCCTTTGGTTCGTTGGGAATACTGTTATGATCCCGAACCAAATACCCCCGAAGCTGAGTTATATAATACCTTCTTGAAACCTCAAGATTGGGTTAACTGGAACGTTTAAAATGTAGGGTGGGCAATGCCCACCTTTCCTAGAAATTGGGTTTATAATTATACTAAATAGCTGATTTTATATTTTTAATGTTATTTACCAGTAACTCAAATAGTAAGAATTCTAATTTAGAACTAAAATATATTGATCTATTTTGTGGAATTGGAGGCTTTAGGATTGCTTTAGAGTTAGTTTGCTCTCACTATAAATTTAAAGAGCATAAAATCAAACCAATTTGTGTTTTTTCTTCTGATATTGATGCTGATGCTCAAAAAAATTACGAAGCTAATTTTAAGGATAAACCCCAAGGAGATATAACACAAATTCCTGTAGAGTTAATTCCTAATCATAATCTTTTATTAGCAGGTTTTCCTTGTCAAACTTTTAGTATTTGTGGTAAGCTTCAGGGTTTTGAAGATACAAGAGGGACTTTATTTTTTGATATTGCTAGAGTTCTTGACTATCATAAGCCCTATGCTTTTATATTAGAAAATGTTAAACAATTAGTAGGACATAATAAGGGAAAAACCTTAAACACTATCTTAGAAATTTTATCTGATTTGGGTTATTATACAGAGTATAAAGTCTTAAATGCTTTAGATTTTGGCTTACCTCAAAAACGAGAAAGAATTTTTATTATTGGCTTGCGAGACCCCCTTAATTTTACTTTTAAAAAGCCGAATATATCTAGGAAACCATTATCAGAAATAATAGAAAAATCTGTCTCAGAATTTTACTATGCTTCTGAACACATACAAAAAAAAGGTTAGCTAAATATAAGAAAAATACTCAGCATGAAATTACAATTTGGCATGAAAATAAAGGAGGGCATATTAGTGCTTATCCTTATTCTTGTGCCATGAGAGCAGGAGCTTCTTACAATTATCTTTTAGTCAATGGTAAACGTCGTTTAACAGAAAGAGAAATGCTCCGCTTACAAGGTTTTCCTGATTATTTTCAATTAATTGGTTCTTATTCAGCAGCTAGAAAATTAGTAGGAAACTCAGTTGCAGTACCTTGTGTTGTTTCTGTTGTTAACTCTATGTTTGATGCAGTTAATAAAAATAAATTTAAGGTTAGTCAAAAGCAGGAAAAATTTATATAATGGTGGGTTACAAAGAATTTTTAGACCTTAACAGTATAATCTAAATTATCCCCATATAACCCACCCTAGCATCTAAGGACAGTATAAAGTGTCTTTAGTATTTCTTCCTGTAATAGGATTTGTTCCTGTGGCGATGGTACATAGATATTTTTCTGTTTTAGGATCTAACAATACATCGGTAAAATCTGCCCCATCAATAATGGCCCCTTGTACTAAAATATTGGTGGCAAATGCTCCTTCTAAAATTGCATTAGTAAAGTTAACTTTGGTTAAACGAGCAACTTCTAAATCTGCATACCGAAGATCCGCTCCCTCAAAATTTGCTGAGTCTAAGTTAGCACTAAAAAATCGAACCCCTTGCACATTAGCATTACTAAAATTACTATCTCGTAGGTTAGCATGGTCAAACAAAGCTTCTTTACGCAAATCTTGACCCGAAAAATCCACTCCTACTAAGTTAGCTCGATTATAATCTACTGCCATCACAGGCAATATGGGATTACCGAAAAATAAGGTAGCTATTAGGGTTAATAATAACAAAAATCGTCTATAATTGGCAGGAATCATACTTTTAGTCTCCATAAATTTTATTCTTCTATATTAATTCTAAACTGTAAGGTGGGCAATGCCCACCCTACTATTAAGACGCTGATAAAATTTGTTCGTCTAAACTAAAATCAATCTCAGCTTGATCTCGTTTAGAAGCTAAATAATCGTTTTCAAAGGAATCTTTTAACCCACTAATTAAATCATATTTAGGTTGCCAATTTAATTCCTGTAATGCTTTATGAATATCAGCGAAAAAGTGCTGTATTCTTAAAGGAAAGGCTTTCTTTTTCCCAAAGTCGAATTGTTTAGGATCATAGTGAATAATATTAAGATCATCAGCAGATTTACCAGCAGCCACCGCGCAAGCTTTAGCTAACCCGTCAAAGGTAACATAACGCTCCCCTGAAATGTTATAAATTTGTCCGATCGCTTGTTCATTTCCTAATACAGCAGCCATAGCTGTAACTAAGTCTTGAATATGACCAAACTGGGTAATATGTAAACCATTACTAGGAATAGGAATGGGTCTATTTCTGACAATTCGATCAAAAAACCAAGCTTCTAAATCGTTATAGTTTTGTGGACCATAGATATAGCTGGGACGAATAGAAGTCCAGGGAATACCGGATTTTTCTAAGTAGCTTTCTGTGGCAAATTTACCTTTGTGACGACTATTGGGATCAACTTCATCCCCTTCTATATGAGGCATTTGCCCTGACTTTAAATAAACCCCGGCCGAACTAACATAGACAAAATGTTTAAGTTGATCTTTAAAGATTTCTATTAGGGGTTGAGTATCGCTTAATTCTCGACCATTATTATCAAAAATTGCCTCAAAACTTTCAGATGCTAACTTCTCTTTTAACTGGGTAGCATCTTTGCGATCACCGTGAATTTGTTTTATCCCTTCAATGGGTGCTGGTTTATTTCCTCGGTTGAATAATACTACTTCGTGGCCTTTTTTGACTAATTCTTTGGTGAGATAAACCCCGATAAAACGGGTTCCCCCCATGATTAAAATACGCATACTTTCCCTCGATTGTTTTTAGCTACTTTAGATTAGAATACTATAGTTTTGTGGTGGTTTTTATTTTATTTTATTATCAGTTAGAAACTCAGAATTCAATACCATTAGTTTCTAACATAAACAACTTAAGCTGCTTGTTGTGGGGGTAGTCGACGAATTTCTGAGTAAAAAGCAGTGCGACTGTAACCATTATTTCCCTTGATTAAACTGGTACGCAATCGTAAGTTCTCACTAGCAAACCAGATCCTTTCTTCCATTAAAAAATCACCAACCTCAAGGGTTAAATTTAATGCCTCGTCTTCTGCTAACAAATAGCTTCCTGGGGATGGAGGTTGAGACTGAAAAGTTTGGATTATTTTACCTACTTTTGGTTTATTACTATCAGGAATTAAAATTATTGTTGCATTTCCTGTTTGCTTTTTTTCTCCATAGTCACTGGAACTATTCCAGCTAATTTTTTTACCGCCAATGGCCTGACTAGGATCGAGATGATATTGTTGACAAAGAGAGACAACAGTAGAATGATTAGCCTCTAACCATTCTACTGTTAATTCTGATTTCTGACTTTCTGCTTTTTCAGTATCAAACTGATAGCTACTTTGCTGAGAAAACCATTGACCAATACATAATTCTAAAAAGGTTTGTATGTCCATGACTACTGTTTAATTCTCTGCTTAAAATAGGGTGATGGGTGAAATTTCAGCTATCCCATAACCCTAAGTGTATCATGAGAGATGCCTTACTTCTTAACTATTAGTTTGCAGGAGGTTGAGGGAGAATAACGCTGCTTCTCTGACTTGGGGTTGAGAATCTTTGCCTAAAAACTTAAGCGCAGCAATACTCTTTTCTGTGTTAAAGTTACCTAGAGCTTGTGCTAGACGTTGACGCACTAACCAGTCTTCTGAGTTGGCAAACCGTAAGATATCGTCAATAGCATCAACGGCCTTGATCTCTCCTATAGCTGCGATCGCCGCTTGGTGCATCACGGTTTCTTTGCTGTCTAAAGCTTGTAACAAGAGGTTTTTGGCGCGAATGTCCCCTAAGTTACCCAAGGAAACAGCAGCACTAAAACGGACTAACCATTGCGTGTCTTCGTAGAATGCTCTAGATAAGGGTTCGTAGGCCCGAGGATCTTCGAGATACCCTAAAGCACCGGCTGCATCAGCCCGAATGCCATAGTCTGGGTCACTCTCCAACAGTTTAACTAAAATAGGATAACATTCGTCGGTTTGTTTAACCCCCAGAGCAAAAACCGCCATAGATCGCACTTGTAAGATTTCATCGTCTAAGACTTTTTTGATTAAAGGGACAGCTTCTTCTGCTGAGACTTCCCGTAAAGAGGCCAAAGCTAAGAGGCGATCGCGAGAGTTTTCGCTTTCCAGTTGCAAGGATATCTGTTGGAGGTCAGCATTAATCATTTCTGTAATATTTCTTTATAACTTATTGTTTTTATTGTAACGATTTTTTACAAAGATATCACTGATAGTCCCTTAACTTGTCATGTGCGTAGTGATTAGTTCTGTGGTGGATCGCAATACGGAGAATAATCTGATTGATTTTTCCCGACTAATCACTATGCAGATCATTGTTAGCTATTTTTACATAATTGATTGCTCATAAATGTCAACTATTTTCTTAGCTTTTATATTCCACTCAAACTCTTGAACTCTTTCATAGCATTTAGCTGACATTTCCTCTAGTAATGCTTTATTTTCTATCAAGGTTGTGATTTTTTCAGTCAATGTCTCTACTAAGTATTCCCTGGATTTAGGTTCAATACTAAAACCTGTTTCTGGCGTTACATACTCTCCAATACCCCCATTATTAGCCACGATACAAGGTAAACCACAAGCCATCGCCTCCAAAACCACGGCTCCTCCAAACTCTCGAATAGAAGGAAAACAAAAAATGTCAGCTTCCTTATAATAATTGACAGTTTCGCTTTGTTTGATCCAACCTGTAAAAGAAACAATCTTTTCTAAGCCTAAATTTTCGACTTGACTCTCTAAATTAACCTTTTCTGAGCCGTCTCCTACAATTGTAAATTTAATCTTATTTTTAATATCATCTGATAAATTACTGACGGCATCAATAACCATATCAGCACCCTTATATGGTACTAAACGGCCAACAAAAAGCAAATTAGTTACAGAATTATTTTGATTAATTGTTTTTTCTTGGAAAAAGCTTTTAGATATCCCGTTTTCATAAAAAAGCTGTAGACGTTCTTCTGGTATCTTGAATAAATCTTGAATAAGATTTAAAGTATAGGTTGAACCTGCTAATATTTTATTAGCTGTCTTATAAGTTTCTACATATCCTGGAATTAAGTTTCGTCCGACTGCTCGTAAAAAGTTAAAATAAGCGAATTCTTGTCTAGCAACTTTTTGAAACCCAGGGGGGAAAGGCACTCCTCCATTGACTGGCCCCAATATAAAGGGAGTATCTTGACAAACTTTAACCATTTTTGATGGATATCGTGGCATCATGGGTGTAATCATGTGAACGACATCATATTCTTTTCCTATAACTTTATCCTTGAATTGCTGGTAAACTTGTCTATTAAATTCTTCATAAATAGGGTAACTTAATGCAATGTATAGTGGCCAATTTTTACGTCCAATCGATGTTAAAGTAGCTATTATTTTGTGATAAACTTTGCTGAATTGACTTTCTTCAATATAAATTATGTCTTGATGCTCTGGGCGTTTCTGTAAGGCTTCTTTGTTTCTGATATGGGTTACTAATGTAACATTACACAATTGACTAATTCCATTGTAATAATTGTAACCTTCTAATGGGACTGATGACCAGTCAGGGTTACATTGCTCTATTATTAGTAGGGCTTTCTTTTTTTTGGTATTCATAAGATAATCCAAGTTATTTGTATTAGCTAATTTTTACTTAAAAATTCCGTAATAATTTTAGCACTTTTTTCGCTACTAAAATCCTTAATAACCCGTTCTCGACTGGCTTTAGACAAAGCACAACTCAATTGAGGATTGTTTAATAATTTTTTAATAGCTTCTGCTAACACTTTTGGCGATTTAGGAGACACTAATAAACCATTAACTTCATGATCAACCAGTTCTTTTACTCCTCCTTCTCCTGTCACTATAATTGGAACTTCCATCATCATTGCCTCCATAATAGCAACCCCTAATGGCTCTTTCCAACTGGCTAAAGCAAAAATATGAGCTTCCTCTAAATACTGACGAACCTTTTCTTCAGAAACAGCACCCAGAAGATGAACAGACTTTTCTAAATTTAATTCTTGAACTAATTTATCCAGTTGTTTATGATATCCTTCACCCCCTTGTTCATCTTCTCCTGCAATTTTTAGCTCAATATCTATACCTTCTTGATTTACCATAGCGATCGCTTCGATTAAATCAGCGTGTCCTTTACAGGGATTTAGCCTTCCACAACTAAAGATACGACAAGTTTTTTGAGTTTCCCAAGGTTGGTATGAAATAGTTCTTTGAAAGTAACTGCTCACCGCAACAAAAAAGTCTTATTGAAAAGCACTACAAACAACATCAGTTGAGTCAACAAAAATATAAGCCCTGTGATTTAGCGTAAAATTTAAGCTAATTTATTACGGCTATTTTAATGACTAACATTCCCCGAATCAAGTCTTTTTAAAACCTCAAATAAAAACAACAATATGAGAAAAAAAAGAATAGTAAGATAGTTTTTTGTTAGCGGAGATTATCCGCTAACCCTGTGTATTTTTGTGCAGAGAGATAGGGGGATCAAGAAAAATCTATCCCCCATCGGCTCCGGAGCCTTTTACATCTCTAATCCTGGGGGACTCCGACCAGCTAATGACAATAATTCGCATAATTGGACAATGGCATTTTGCCCCTGTAATCTCATGGTCTCTAAAAAACTGAACATTTGGGTGACTAACTCTGCACCCCAGTCGCTTCTTGCTCCCCCACTTACTTTGCGGTGAATGACAATGGGACGTAAAGCTCTCTCAGCATCATTATTATCTGGTTTGACTTCAGGATAAGTTAGAAAGGTGAACCACTCTTCCCAATGACGTTTGAGACGGTTAATCAATCTTTGTGCATCATAAGGCCATCCTTTTTTGGGAGTTGCTTTAAAAATCTTTTGCAGTGAGTTCTCGACTTCTGTTCTTTTGGAGCCTAAGTCTTCAAGGGTTAAATTTCGAGCATGATAATGACGATAATGGATACGGGCGGTTGCTAAAACTTGCTGTACATCGGCAGCAAATTCTCGATTCGCTTGAAAACGACTGGTTTTAAGGGACTCTAACTCTCGTTCTAAATGTGCCAGACATTTCTGTTTGGCCATCGCACTTTGTCTAAAGTAGGCACTATAGCAGTCACTGGTGAGGATGCCCTTAAAATCTGCTCCTAACAATTTCTCGACTTCTGCGGAGCTTCTAGTGGGAGCCAACATCAACACACAGACCTCATTTGATGTGGCTACCCAAACCCAATACTTGATGCCATCGATGCAATAACTGGTTTCGTCAACACATCGGATTCCTGGCTGCTGGATGTACTTTAACCACTGTTGGGTCAAGGGTTCTAAACTTTCTTGAAACCATTTGTGCATTTTGGCAAGGCTCCC